>Ga0207040_1008_pt2 | contig 24892 bp, 29 predicted proteins | sample Alteio_BWMinCont_72_FD_153279 | JGI IMG/M metagenome (GOLD analysis project Ga0207040, IMG submission 153279) | Enriched cells from forest soil in Barre Woods Harvard Forest LTER site, Petersham, Massachusetts, United States -... | ecosystem: Environmental > Terrestrial > Soil > Temperate forest >... | reverse complement strand
TCTTGTCTTGAACCAAGACCAGATTGTTCTAGCTTGCAAGCCTACTTTTTTCGTCGCATCGATGCAGAGCTTGCTGGTCACGATGATGAGAGCGGTCGCGGTTTTCTCGCTGCTGACGTTGGCAATCGCAGTGCAGGCGCGTGCGGCCGAGGCGCCCCGGCTTGCAGTATTTGATTTCGAGATGATCGACACTAGCCTTCAGGGCGAGGTATACGGACCGCGTGCCGACGAACGAGATCGCCTCTTGCGCGCTGCGGACCAAGTGAGGAGCGAACTTGGCGAATCCGGCAAATTCCTGGTCCTCGATATCTCACCGGTGAATGCTGCGGCGCATCAGAGCAATTTGCAGGCATGCGGCGGATGCGACGTCAAGTTGGCGCAACAGCTCAACGCCGATCTCGAAATAACCGGCGTGGTGCAAAAGGTTTCGAACCTCATCCTCAATATCAGCGTATATTTGCGCGACGTCCCGGCCGCCTCGCAGCTGGGGCGAGTGTCGATATGCGCGGCAATACCGATGAATCCTGGTCACGTGCCACGCGTTATCTCATCCGCGAACGATTGCTCGCGCCCAATTACGGCGCGCCCCAGCCGCGATAGTGAAAAACGATCAGGCCTTCAGCCGCTGCGCGTGCCAGCGCAGATGATCGCCCATGAAGGTGGAGATGAAATAATAGCTGTGGTCATAGCCATTCTGCCGGCGCAAGGTGAGGGGAATATGAGCCTTTTCGCAGACTGTCTGCAGCAGTTCGGGACGAAGCTGCTCGGCCAGAAACTGATCGGCGTCGCCATAATCGACCAGGAATTCGCGGAACCTGGCGCCGTCCTCGATCAAGGCTGTGGCATCATGCTTGCGCCACCCAGCCTTGTCGTTGCCGAGATAGCCGCCGAGCGCCTTGACACCCCAGGGCACTCGCGACGGAGCGACAATAGGCGCGAAGGCGCTCGCCGCGCGATAGCGGCCGGGGTGACGCAAGGCCGCCGTCAACGCGCCATGACCACCCATGGAGTGCCCCATGATGGATTGCCGGGTGGTATCGACGGGGAAATGTTCCGCGACCAGCTTCGGCAGTTCCTCGGTCACATAGCCCCACATGCGGTAATTGCGGACGAACGGCGCTTCCGTTGCGTCGACATAAAAGCCGGCGCCCAAGCCGAAATCATATGAATTCGCGGGATCGCCCGGTACGCCTTCGCCCCGCGGGCTGGTATCGGGGGCAACGAAGATCAGCCCGTGCTCGGCACAGGCGCTGCGAAATTCGCCTTTCTCCGTCACGTTGGCATGGGTGCAGGTCAGCCCCGACAAATACCAGACCACCGCGAGTTTCGCGCCCTCGCGATACGGAGGGACGTAAACAGAGAAGGTCATCGCCGTCTGAGTTTCCCGACTGTCGTGGCGATACACGCCCTGCATCCCGTCATAGGACCTGTTGAGCGAAAGCGTCTGCAGAGCCATGATTTCGTGCCTCCGCTGTCAGACCATGTCTTTTCAGGCCACGCCGCTCTCGATGGCAAGCCGGACGAGCTCCGCCGATGTTCGTACGCCGAGCTTCTGGCGGATGATCGAGGAGGTATTCGCGACTGTCTTGTAGGGCGAATGAACCAGCCAGGCGATCTCGGAAAGGCTCTTGCCTGCGCTCAGCAGCCGTAGAATTTCCATTTCGCGCGGGTTGAGCTTCGACAGCGGATTGCTGGCAACCGCCGGGCCGGCAAACGCCACGCTTTGCGCCAGCGCGGGCGGCAAATAGACGCCACCTTTTCCGACCTCGCGGATCGCCTCGACCAGATCCTGCGGATCGCCGGTCTTGGAAACGAAGCCCTTGGCGCCGACCTCGATGGCTCGCGCGACGAAGACCGGATCGTCGTTCATGCTGAACATGATGATGCGCGCGCCGGCGTCCTGCGCCAACACGCGGCGCGCCAGTTCGAAGCCCGATACCGTCGGCAGGTTGATATCGATCAGGCAGATGTCGGGACGTTCGGTAACGAAGATGCGCTCGGCGCTTTCCGCGTCGGGCGCCTCGAGAATAATAACGTCAGGTTCGTCGGCGAGCACGGTGCGGCAGCCGGACGCAACGATCGGATGATCATCGGCGATCAAAACACGCATGCCTTCGTCCCGCGACCGGTCCTATTGTTGCACCGCATCGCAGAAGCGCCGGCGCCGAAAGGTCAATCCGCCATGCAACTTGGGCGACAATGCGGTACGCTTCAATTAGACAGACGCGTGTTCTTTCTGTCAACGCTGCTGATGAGGAACTGAAATCGACGCGATGGGGATCGTCATGTGGCAGAGATTATCGTTACGTTCCCGCATCAACTTGTTGATGGCGCTGGTGCTGACATTGGGTCTCGCCATCAATGTGGCGCGGCTGGTGCTCGAAGCCGGGCCCCGCGTTCAGGCCGAAGATCAAAGCGTAACGCGGCTGGCGCGCGAATTTGTTGAAACCATTGTCGGCGGCTTGAGCGAAGCGCCCGATCCCGAGGGGCGGCTGGACCGGATTGTTCAAGATCTCAAACGGCTGCGTCACGTCAGCATCACGCGGCAGACCGATTTGGCCGCTCCGGCTGACGCCGGCGAGGAGGGGGACGATGCGCGTTCGGTGCCTGGGTGGTTTGTCACGCTTATCCATCCCCGAACGACTTCGGTAGCCGTACCGATTTCGATTCCCGGCAAGAGCACCGCGCTTGTCATCACATCGATCCCGAACGACGAGATTGCCGAAATCTGGGATGGGGTGTTGACGCAGCTTGCCGTCGGCTCAACCGTCGCGCTGGCTCTGTTTCTGATCACAATGACCGTCGTCGGCCGCGCGCTGGCGCCGCTGGAGGCGCTCTCTCAGGCGATGAGCCGGATCGAGTCCGGTTCCTACAGTGTCCACATCGAGCCCAGTGGAGCGCCGGAACTCGCCGCGATCTGCACCAAGATGAATCGTCTCGCTGAGACGTTGGGGGAAGCCGTTGAAGAAAAGCGACGGCTCGCCGAGCGCGCCGTATCGCTGCAAGACCGCGAACGCGAGGAGATCGCGCGCGAACTGCATGACGAGTTCGGCCCGTATCTCTTTGCCCTGCGAGTCCACGCTGGCGCCTTGATACGGATTGCAAAGTCGGGGGCGCTTGACGCGGACGGGATAGGCAAACACGGCAACGCCATTCTGGAACAGGTCAACGATCTCCAGCAATTCACGCGCAGGATTCTGGAAAGACTGCGGCCGGTGGGGCTTGCCGAGCTCGGACTGCGCGAAGCGCTTGGCGCTTTGCTGCGGCTGTGGAACGAATCCCACCCCGAGGTCGAGATCGAGACGACGATCTCGCGCTCGCTCGGCGAAACCGGAGAAACCGCCGATCTGACAATCTATCGCATCGTGCAGGAAGCGCTGACCAATGTGTTCCGTCATGCCAGGGCGACGGAAGTGAATGTAAGTATCGAGCCCGCCGGGCGGCCACCTGGAGCACAGGGCAACCGTGACTACGCCCTGGTTCGGGTACGCGACAACGGCCGCGGTCTCAGGCCTGGCGAAAAATTCGGTTTCGGCCTGACCGGGATGCGCGAACGGATATTGGCATTGGGCGGTACGCTGACGGTGGCCTCCGGCGAGGGCGGCGTCACCATCGAGGCGATGGTTCCCACTCACGCGCTGTAGCGGAAGGCGCGCCGGGAATTTTCCCGAATGCTTCGGGACCTTTTGCAGGTGCGCGACGGCGGCTGAGCACTAATATCATCTGCACCGGGGGAAGCAGATGAGTGTTCGGGCCCTGCTTGTTGCGTCGGTAGCGGTGGCTTTTGTCATCGAAGGCGGACAAATTCACGCCCAGGATAATTCGAACGTCACGAACCTGCCAAAGGTCGAAGTCGAGCCTCCTCAAACCAGCGTCAAGCCGGGGCGATCGAGCGCGGAAAGGCAGGTGGTCCGCCCTGTCAGAAGAATTTACATCTATCCGACCGCGCCGCTGACAAGCGCCGCCAATGATGCCGACAAGGTGCCGGCAAGCATCAACTATGTCGACAGCAACGACATCAAACGCACCGGCTCGCTGAATGTCACGGACGCCCTCCAGCAGAACGTGGCGGGGCTCAACATCAGCGATGTCGCGGGGAATCCATTTCAGGCCAATGTCGAGTTTCGCGGTTTTGTCGGTTCGCCCGTCTCCGGCACGCCGCAGGGACTGGCGGTCTATCAGAATGGGGTTCGCATCAACGAAGCATTCGGCGACACCGTCAACTGGGACCTGATACCGACCGCGGCGATCAAGTCGGTGTCAGTGGTGACGAACAATCCTGCCTTCGGCCTCAACGCGCTCGGAGGCGCCGTCGACGTTCGCATGAAGGATGGTTTCAACTATCACGGCGCCGAAATCGATACGATGGGTGGCTCCTTCGGCCGCATCCAGAGTTCGCTGCAGTGGGGCAAGCAGATCGGGGATTGGGCGGTCTATGGCGCACTGGAAGGACTGCACGACAACGGCTTCCGCAATTTTTCGCAGTCGGACGTGCGCCGCTTCTATGGCGATATCGGCTATCGCAACGATGGCAACGAATTCCATCTCAACATGGGTTTCGCCGACAACAATTTCGGCGCCACGGCGACGGTGCCGATCGAATTATTGCAGCAATACTGGGGCGCGACCTATACGACGCCGCAAACCACGGCCAACCAGGTCGGCTATCTGAATTTGACGGGGAAGGTCGAAGCCACGCCGACCTGGACGATCGACGGCATCGTCCACGTTCGTGCGTTCAGCCAGCAGGTTCAGGACGGCAATCCGACGGGGACGCGGCCCTGTGTGGCCGATGCGACGCTGCTCTGTTTTGGAGACGGCAGCACGCCGGCGAATGGTCTGAACGGGATGCAGCTTTCCAATCCGTTCCCGGCGGGTGCGATCCTGGGCGAAATCGACCGTACGACCACCGCCTCGACCACCGGCGGCTTCTCGCTGCAGGCGACGAATACCGACCAGCTGTTCGGCCACGACAATCGGTTTGTCGTCGGTACGAGCTTCGATGCCAGCGTGACGCATTTCACGGCGAGCGCGGAGCTTGGAACGATTGGCACCAACTATGTTGTCTCCGGCAGCGGCATCTTTCTCGGGCAATCCGGCAATCCGGTTTCGATCGGTCCGGTAGCGCTGCGCACCACCAATCAATATACCGGGCTTTACGCGCTCGACACCTTCGACGTCACCAAGGCCTTCGCGATCACCGTGGGCGGACGCTTCAACGACGCGCGCATTTCCTTGCAGGACGAGATCGGTACCGCGCTCAATGGCAACGAAACATTCGATCGCTTCAATCCGATCATTGGCGGCACCTACAAGATCACATCCGGCCTGACCGCCTATGCCGGTTATTCCGAAGCCAACCGCGCGCCGACCCCGCTTGAGCTCGGCTGCGCCAACCCCGCGATGCCCTGCATCATCGCGGCGTTCCTGGTGTCCGATCCGCCGCTCAAGGAGGTGGTGTCGCGCACCTACGAGGCCGGATTTCGCGGTAGCCGGGATCTGAGTTTTGGAACCCTCGAATGGAAATTTGGCGGCTTCCGCGCCACCAACACCGATGACATCCTCGCAATCCCCGATCCGGTGCTGCAGGGGTTCGGATTTTTCCAGAACGTCGGTTCGACACGCCGGCAAGGCATCGAGGCCGAAGCCAACGTCAAATCGTCCAGGTGGCAGTTTCGCGCGAGCTATGCCTTCATCGACGCGCGTTTCCTGGATAGCTTGCAGCTCGGTTCGAACAGTCCTTTCGCCGACGCCAACGGCAACATACAGGTCTCGCCGGGCAACGTGATCCCGGCGATCCCGCGCCATCGCATCAAGGCAGGCTTCGATTATTCGATCACCGATGCGTTCAAGGTCGGTGGCGACGCTCTGTTCGTGAGCAGTCAATACCTCGTAGGCGACGCATCCAACCAGGCGCCGCAATTGCCCTCTTATGCGGTCTTCAACGTCCACGCGTCCTATCAGATCGACAAGACGTACCAGGTCTATGGCCGCATCGATAACATCTTTGACAATCGCTATGCGACGTATGGGACCTTCTTCGACACAAACGCGCTCCCGAATTTCGCCAATGGCGGTGCTGCCTTCACTGATGCGCGCTCGCTTAGCCCGGCCCGCCCTCGTGCTTTCTATGCTGGTCTGAAGGCGACGTTCTAGGCGACCGACCAGGTTCGAACTGGTGATCAACCTCAAGACGGCCAAGGCACTCGGCCTGAAAATTCCGCCGGGAATGCTGGCAAATAGCGGCGAGTTGATCGAATAACCCGGTCACTTCCGGTTATGGCACCCAAAGCGAACATTGATGATGGCCGGAAATTGAAGTCAAATAGTGGTGAGCTTCTTTCTGGCCTTCTTTTTTGTAAACGTGTCTCGCGCCAGAAATGAGACGCCGATCTGATCACCGTCAACACGCACTAACTGGCAGCGGCGATACGCGAGACCGGTCGACGACAGGAGCAGGAAGAACTCCTTAAGGTCCAGCCCTTTGAGAGAGCCTTCGATGAGCAATCGCGCTCCGGTCTGAGACACGTCGACCATCATGCAATCCCGTCGCCAAGTTCCATCAATTCCCATCATGTAAACAGGAATGCCGCGCTCAAAGTCGACCCGCCCGCTCTTACGGTCTCCATAGGCCATCGTGCAATCTCATCTTTGGCGATCACTGGTCCGATCGGAGTTGCTGAGCGTCGCTAGGTTTTGGTTCTTCTATCCTTAGCTGATCGCCTATCTACTTGGGATCGGCGTTCGCCGATTACTCGCTTTTCTTCTTCGGAGCGCGTGTCTGTTCCCGACCGTCTTTCTTTTTTCGTTCGCCTATCTGCACCGGACCGCTTCTTAATTTCGCCCATCGTGTCTTCTCCGCTGGTTGCCGAGAATCGTGGTGTCTACACGCTACCGCGGGTTGCGGGCGCGCGGCAAGCGGCCATCAAAAGTGCCAAAAGGGAGCTGCGCGCGCGCAGCGGTAGAACCAGCAACAAAGGCAAGTCTCCAGCGATTGCGTAGGCTGGCGACTTGCTCATTCCCAGTCCCCCATTGGTTTAACTCGTACAACGAGACAACCACGGAGAGAGAGGGCTGATTAACGAATAAGCGGTGCGAAATGCCTAATGCGGCTAGCGAGAATCAATGAGCCGGCGCAGCCTTACGGCGGGATTCTACCAACTTCTGGGGTTTCATGAAGCGTTCGATCGCCTTTGCAGCCGTAGCTCTCGTTATGGGCGCTTGCTCTCCGGACGGCGAAACGACCGGGTCTATAAGCAGTTGCGCCAAAGAGATCTATCCGAGTTACAATTCAAAGGCGTTGGACCAATGTGTGGCGGTGTGCAAGAAATGTGACCATGGTGTCACGACCACGTGTAGCACCTCGTGCACACTGAAGGGCGCCCGCTGAGGAGGACCTGCGGGCTACTCAACCGATCGATTGAGGGAAGGGGATTTTCGGCAACCCGACCCATCCACCGTATTCTGCTAGCCGTCGCGGGAGTTCGAATAGGATCATGTTCCAGCTATTTTTGAGAGCACGCGCGCGAAATTTTGCCCGAGCTCACCTGGGAGGTGAAAAGTTCAAGGTCCGCTCTCTTGAGCGGGATGAGGATACAGACCGCGAGCGCATCGAAACCATCGTGAATGCGATCGAGACGGTATTGCACGCAGCCGAGAATGAACAACAGGGGCTAAGCCAAAGGGTTGAGAACGTGTTGGCGCGCGCCGCAGTGACGGTCGGAAATGCGAGTGACGAGTATTTGGATCGGGAGCCGCTGGATGACCACCATCAGAACTTGTTCAGCGAAGAAATTTCAAGCGGCCAGAAGCGGCTGAAATCCCTGGCCGATGCAATAACCCATTTCAAGTTTCTGAGGGCGGCGGTGCTGAGCAGATTCCCGGATTACAAGCCATCCGCGTAAGCTGGCTGATCGAAGGAGCGGAGCCAACGAGGCCGCCATGAATTGTGCGTAGATGGCGCGGATGGCCGAGACGAATCATTATCAGCTGGCGATCGTCCGACCAGCCATCTTACGCAGGAAAGCCACTTTCTGCAGCTCGATCGCTGGCGACTACTGTTGTTTAGGCGGCAAATGCCCCGAATCTTGCGTCCGAACGGTGACTAGCGGCTGCGGAGGAGCTTGGTGCGAATGACATGCTAAGAGGATTCGAACCTAACGTAACGCGCGCGTTGCCCGGAGAGATTCGAACTCCTCTACTAACACATTCAGATATCAAGAGATTTTCGTTATAATTTGGTCCGAGGGGTAAGTCGAGGGGTAGGGCGCAGCGATGTCCTTTGGGTTTAATGTGTTGCGCCAGGACTCAATGGCAACAGGGTAACCCGCGGTTCAAATCCTATCCCCGCAACCACTTTTGTTATAACTCACTGACCGTCCCGGTCTAACCGCCGGGACGGCGCGAGCATCTGGCAATCGGCTAGGATCAAGCGCGATCCTCGTCTTCCGTACGGCCTGCCAAGGGTGAACAAGGGCGGTAATCGACAGATGGTTTCTACGCCTTGGCCAAATCAAGGTGTACCGGGTGTGACGCAGCTCTCCGGTCTTGGTCAATGCGCGCTCAGATGTCTTCCCCATCCGTTGGGAGAATCGTACGACGGGACGCAGCGGCTACGCACCAGCCTGCGCGAATGACCATTTCTGCTCAAGGGGTTTACACAGACCGTCGTGCGTTTGGGAGACCTCAGGCCGCTTGCAGGTCACGCCGGGCCAAACCTTCCGAAGGGCTATAGACTCGGCGCTCCGCCATGTTTTGAACAATTCTGCGCTTTGTGGTTGGTGTTTTTCTGCTGTGGAAATCAGACGGCCGTCCTCCCTTCAGGCGACCGCAGCTTTGAAACGGAGCGCGAATGAGTACAACGGCGACCCCTCAACAAAGTCATTCACGCGACATCGCGCTGGCTGCGATCACTGAAGCTCATGGATCGATTGGGCACGGAGGTGAACGGCTCGTGCAGTTTGAAGAGAGGGCTTTCAAACCAGAAGAGGAGAAAGATGCCACGCCCCATCCTTCTAACGAGCTGCCAGGTTCGGCAGAGCTCGGCCTGGAGTCATCGCGTGGTGGGCTGGCGTTGCGGAGCCTCATGGTCGTGCTAACGGTAGCGTGCATCGGTGCCGCCGCCTTTGCGTCGCGTTCAAACCGCGGCCAAGCGGCGCCTGACCTGATTTCGACCTCATCGGTGTCGAAAGAGAAAACAGAGATGCCGGCACGGCCGGTCCCATATAAAGCCGATGTGACGGCCGAGACTGATGCAGGAACTCCGCAACCGTCAAGGGCTCAGACCACGCTCCAACCCGTGGGTCGAGAAGCTCCAATAGCTTCCGATCTGATGCAGCAGATCCAGATGATAGCGCGCGAACTCGCAAACCTGGAGCAAGGGATCGATCAGCTCAAGGCAGGGCAAGCGCAAATGGTCCGCGACGATGCGGAACTAGCCGGGCATCTAAAAGCGGTGCAGGAAATGGCTCGCCATAACGCTGACCTTACCGAAGATCTTAAGGCGGCACAGGCTCAAATTGCGCACGACAACGTCAACTTCGCTGAGCAGCTAAAGGCGAGCCAAGAAGAAATGGCTAAAATCGCTGAGCAGCTTAAGGAAGGCCAAGAACAAGCCGCCCGGCTTCTAGCTTCGGAGCAGAAGGCGCGGCCCAAAACTCTAGCGTCTTCACGACTACCGATTGCCAACTCAACACGAAAGCCGGTGCTGGCGATTCAGTCGCCGCAAGTCAGAACCCAGACGCAGGATCAAAGACATTTGCAACCTAAGCAATAAGGTGGGCAATAGCTCGGCGGTCGTTTTGCTGTGACGTCCAGGCGGCCGACCGCGCCGCTAATGAGCGTAATGGACTCGCGTCGCCGCATCCCAAACCAACGGACCAGAAGCGCGGCAATAAAACGAAAAAGGCCCGGCTGAGGGTACCCCCGGATCGCAAGTATTGGCTAGTTAGACGCAATCCCGCCACGGTCCGCGGTCAAAATGATGACGTTGGTTAAAAGAAATTCGAAGGCTCCACGACAGATATGATGTCGGAAAATGGCTGACTATTACCCGCTGATCAGTAAAGCCGTTGCGGATCTCGATCCCAATGCGGCCGGCGAAAGCAGGCGGGTTCTTTATGAGCGAGCGCGCGTTGCGCTGTTAGCGCAGCTGCGCACCATAAAGCCACCGTTTACCGAGGCTGAAATCACGCGCGAGCGACTGGCCTTAGAGGAAGCCGTGCGCAGAGTCGAAGGAGAGGCCTCGAAGTGCGCCCGTAATCCGCGTGCCCCCAGATGCAGCGATTTGGTAGCTCACGCCGACGAGCTAGGAAAAGTAGCGGCTAAGCATCGCTCTTCCGACATTCAGGCAAAAGCTTTAGTCAAGCCGTTCTCGCCAAACGCAATAAGTATCGAAGTGCCGTCGATGATCGTAACTGGCGACGCAACCGGTAGACTAATCGGATTTTGGCGCTGGCGTTCACGACCATCACAGGGCGTTGTGTAGTGGGGATCATCGACCCTGACTGGGGGTCATGACAAAGGCACTTAATGCGACCGGACACTTGTTGAAGTTCTATCGGACCCGGTTGGCATTCGTCAAAGCCACGATGATGGCCGCCTGACCCGAAGGTCATCTGGTTTGACAACAGCGGCAGCGGTACCAATAATTGGGAATAGAGCTGCCGGGGCGGATTTACCCCGGCGGTCGGAGCAGTCCGGAACCTGATTTTTTGGTAGCCAACGTGAAGGCGCGATCCCGCCTGTGGGGTATTGGGGGGTGTCGGCGGGACCGTGCATGCTGTGTAACCGAGAGCCGCCGGATGGCGGCTCGCAAGGAAGGCCGTTACGCGGCGGTCAGTGTTCTACGGTGCGCGTTTCAAGGGCGGCTGCGCGGACCATGCGAGGGTCTTCATTTCGGCGTATGCCGCACAAGCTCGATTCGGCCTTGCGGACTTCGTCGCGTAGTTTTTGCAAGTCGAGATAGCGCTTTGCAATCATGTCGTATGAAAACTTTCGTACATTTGCTGTTGCCGACCTCTGGCCTTTCATGACACTCCCTCCGGCCCTGTCCGAAAAGTCTCAACCACCCCAGTTTGTCGGGCTAACGAGGCACTTGCAATAACATAAGGTTGGGTTCCGGAAATGGAACCGAAAGCGCGGCGACCGTAATCCGCGGTTGCCGTATCCCGAGAGTTCAGAATTGGGCAGACGGCTCTCAGCGCGAGCCTCTTAATCGGCGGATAGCGCCCACATTTTGGCAAGACTTCAGGCACGCCATCCAGCGCTGGACGTCCGGCGATAGGCGATGAAGCCAAGACCTACAAAAGGATCAGGGACTGCCGCAACCAATGCTTCGCCAGTGACAGCACCGGTACCTCCGCTCAGCCCAATCACATCCACGGCGAAATACGTCGCCACTTAAAGTCGCTCGTCAAAAACCCCCGCAAGGGTCAGATCCAGTGGGCTGGGTTGACGATATCTCCCAACAAAGCGCAATATCGGGGGTCGGAAGAGCTGCCACTCGCCCTAATTGGCGATCTTTTTGCCAAAAAGTTCCTCTATTAGCGTATAGCTATTACCGGTATCGGAAGATGATCTGGCAGGGCTCGGCGCTTGTCGTCCGACAACGTCGAGCGTCGGGCCGCCCTAGGAGGCATCGCATCCAAAAACGAGCGGTGCTTGAGCGACCAAGCTATATTTCTATCAGTTTTGGCGTTCCATGAGCGTGGAGTTCATCATGGAAAGAACCAGCCCGAGAGTGTCGACGTTGGTCGTGGACGCCAAGGTCGTGCGGCTGCAGCCCAATAGCGCCGCTGCAATCGGCGGTAGCTCCCTCATCAGCACCGACGAAACGACACTACCCAATCTGATGAAGCGTGCTTCTGACGCTGCTAGGCAAATGAGATACTTTGGGCTGGTCGCCCGGAAGTCATCTTTCAATGAGGTGCTGCCATCCGCACGGCGTGCCGGGTTCATTCCACTGAACGAGGATACGCAACGGAAAGAAGCGACTTTTCTATGGTCCACGGGAGAACCAGACTTTACTTTCTCCGTGTCATTCAATGACGTCGCCGGAGCTTCGGTAATTGCGGCGTCACGCGGGGACATTTTCGGCCTGATCTTAACGAGCTATTCTCACGCCCCGAGCGTTTCGGTCGAAACAAATCCATCGCTCGGAAATAGAGAGCTTGGCCGTAACGCTCTGCTGTTCCGAGATGTATTGCTGATGTTTCCTGATTTTGATGACGTCCCCGCATGGATAAAATTCCTGGAGCCGCATGCGTCAGACGTAGGCGGCGGGTTTCATGGGGAGACGATATTTGACCTCGTGCAATTCCGGCGCGGCGCGAACGCCGTATCCGCCTTCTTCCGGGCTTGGAGGTCGATCTCATCGCAGGTATCCACTACCTGCGGCTTTTTCCAAGATGGATGGCATCGTTTGCGGCAAGAATTCTTATCGAAATTCGGGCGATGAACCCGCGCCCGAAACTAACTTGCCAACCGAATTATGACAGCGGCAAGCGCAATGAGACAGAACGCGGCGGTAATAAGTAGGGGACTTCTGCTCGGCCTATTATAGTTGCGCGGGGCTAAAATACTTCCTGCTTCAAGATTTTCGATACTTAGGGCTGTTGGTTCATGATTGTCGTTCGCCGGAATGAGTTTCTCATTCAGCGGCATTTCGGGTATTTCTATTATCTGACTGAGCGGCACGAAACTCATTACAGAACTCGTCAACATGACTTCTGCCGAGACCTTTTAGATGATAGCAAAACCATGGTAATTTCAGGACAATTTTTTGTGTCTGGCCAGAATTAGACTCAAAATTAATATTGGAACCCGGGAGGACGGGCGCGCGGGTCAGAGAGGGGTGCGGTGGCCTTCGACTGTATTTTCGGTCATTCGGGCAATCATCGTCAAAACTCGTCAGAATGTGGACAGTGCGCCTGCGAAATAAAGCGGCGGGCGGCCGCGAACCGCCTGCCCGAGACTGCGTCGGTCGAATTCATCAAATTACCGCGACGCGCGGGGCGCTCGATGGGTCGCGCGGAACAATCGGAAATGCTTCTCGCTTTCGGCTCCTCGCCTTTACCGGCCGTCGCGCCGCCGAGGAGCTCGCACCCTTGGGCCTATTTCGGCCACCCAGTGGCCTAATTTTGGAACCAAACGCCGCTTGTATTCTTTCTTTTCATCAACCTCAAGGGAGCGGTGCCATGCGAGAATATCGGGCCTATATCGTCGGTATTATCGACAACCATCGTTTTGTCAGGGTCAAGGAATTCTTGAGCGATTACCCAGATGATGCCGCCGCCTTGAACGCGGCTAAACAGCTTACCAATAAACACGACGTTGAGGTTTGGGACTGCGGTAGATTGGTTGCCCGATTATCACCCGACGGAGAAGTAATGTCGCCTGAGTTGGCGCCGTCCTTGGTTATCGCTGCGCAATCCTGCAGCGATGAGAAATCTATTCTGCAGGAGTAAGCTAGGCGTTGGAATAATCGGCTGAACGCATTGGCATTTCGGGTGCTTTCTTCTGTTCGGCCTGTTGATGCATTCAGTTGAGCTGCTGCCATGACGGACATCGGTTGGGTTGTCCCTGACCGGCCGCCATCAAGTCCGATTGCGCTCGCAACCCTGCGAGGCGAATCTCCTCTTCAGCCAACCGGCGTTGGTCTCTTATCCGCCAGTGCAAAGCCCAATTAGAAACGCATATGGGCAATGGTAACGAATGTATTTCGCATTCCTGAAAATTTGAATCGTCTGCGAAGTAACTCGAGCCAGTTATTTTCACCCGTCGCTGGCAGGAATGATCACGACGCTCCTTATCTCACTTCAAACGCAAAAAGGTCTGGCGAGAAACGCAACAATGCCCGACGAGCCGACTGCCATGACAACGTTCTATTCGTTGATTGGCGAAATTCAGGATACGCCGGTGTCCGGGTCAACGATAAGGCAGTTAAGGGCATTGACGCGCATAACCGATTTGTTTGTTGCGGGGTCCGGTGGTTATTCGAAGCAACAGATCGAACTTTTCGACGAGGTATTCAAAGCCCTTGTTGCCGTGATTGAATTGAAAACGCGAGTTACGATCGCCCGCCACCTCGCAATCAACTCGGATGCGCCTGAGAGGCTGGTTCGGGCATTTGCCTTCGATGAGGATATCGCTGTGGCGGGTCCGGTTCTCCGTCGATCGGCTGCGCTCAGCGAGTCCGATCTCGCTGTAAGCGCCAGCACCCAGAGCCAGGGTCATCTTTACGCAATCGCGCAGCGTCAGACCATCAGCGAAATGATCTGCGAAATACTCATCGGGCGCGGTGAACGTGATGTAGTCCATGCCGTAGCAAAGAATGCAGGGGCACGTATCTCGGATCGCAGTTTTCGAGACCTCGTCCTGCGAGCTGGCGATGATTCCCAGCTTGCGCTGCATGTCGGGTCGCGGCGTGATATTCCTAGACATCACTTCTTGAAGCTTCTTGAAACTGCGTCTGCTGAAGTATGCAGCAAAATTGTCGCAGCAAGCCCGCAATTTGCTGAAGCCGTACAGGGTGCGGTAACGGAAGTGGTTGATGAAATAAATCTGGAGGTCCGCGACAGGTCTTCGGCTCACGCTAAGGCCAAGAAAAAAGTAAGGCGGCTTAAATACTGGAAGGAGCTTGGGGAAGCCAAGGTTCAAGCAGCCGCTCGCGCGCAGGACTTTGAGCAAGCGGCGCTGGCCTTGTCGGTTCTTGCGCGTTGTCCCATAGAGGTGGCGGAACGGGCAGTTCTCAGTGAGAATCCCGGCGCGGTGCAAGTCATCGCAAAAGCCGCCGGCTGCTCTTGGGCAACAGTCAAATCTCTCTTGCTAATGAGGGCAGCGGATCGCCGACTGTCCAAAATGGATCTTGATCGCGCGCGCGAAAACTTCGAGCGGCTTGAAACCCGAACGGCAAAGCGTGTGCTTGAATTTTACGATGCGCGCCGCAACGCAACTACCGTTGCGAGGCTGCCAATTGTTCCTCAGCCGACCACAAACCCCGCAGCTCTCGCTGCGATGAATGGTCGGACGCACTGAAAAGGATCGCTGGGTAAGTGGTGAGTCCGACACCGGATTTCGCTGCTGGGAAAAGTTCCGGCCGATTGTCGCGGCGGCTAGGCGATCCTTGCGTGCGGCGCCACGGACTGGAGCCATCGAAGCACGAGCCCGTGAGCGACATCGACACTGGAGCGTTGGGGACAGTCTGAAAGCGCTTGACGCCAGGCCGCCGATCAGCGGAGCGGACATAGCGGAACAGTCGCTCAACAAAAAGGCGCCGGTCGATACCATTAGGTACATTGGAAGGTATTCTATGGGGAGGCAAATGATAGTCAGGGCACTGGTCGCTGCTTCTTTATGTCGTCAAAGGTGAGGGGTGCAACATCCGCGACCGAGCCACAATCATTACCAAAATCATTACCGAAGCGGGCGACGGGGCCATTCCGGCCGGTCCGACGCAATGAGGTTGCGGCCCCCGGCGGGCGGTCAGCGTCTCCGGCAGCGTCACTCGACTTCGTGTGCGATTTTGAGTTTTTCAGCAGCGAGCACATCAACCGTCCTGCTTTGACCTGCCCTCCCTTGCCGCTACGGGCTGCTTTAGTTTTGGACAATTAATTGGCAGGCTGAGGTGAACCTGCGTTGCGAACCAACCAGTCCGCTTTTTGTAGAACATAGGTGTTTGAAGGCTGCTCCCTCGCGAAGAAACTGATCACGATGAATGCCGCGCAAAATAGCAAGCCTACCAGCATAACTTTGCGATAGGTCCTTCTGTCGGCGTTGTGGAATGACGAGGACATTTCGAAAGCGATACAGCTTCCGCCTCGCCGCGCAATCTGACTCGCGTTTTAACGTTGCTTGTGAAGGTTACTAACGAGTTCGGGTTTCTTGCAGCATTATAGAATGGGAAGCTGCTTCCGATATTCAGGGTTTTTCGTGCGTCGCGGAGCGCAACTTGCCTCCGCCTTTCGAACTTCGTCGCGAAGCCTCTGCAAATCGAGATAACGGCTCGCCAAGATGGCTTCGGACAGCTTCCTAGCGATTTTCGCAGGTGTCGATCTTTGGCCCCCCTTCATGGCAATCCCTTTCACTAATTGGGTTCTCAACTAAAGATGCCGCCGCTGCGGGATTGGCATACCGAGGTAAGCGACCAGAACTGGCCGCTGCGAATAGCGCGGTCCACCCGGCTCCGAATTGATTGCCCAAGAAAGCCCTCAATCTTAATAGACTTGCACTGGCGAGCCGAGGTAGCTAATTAAAAATGCCGTTCCAACGAAGGAACAAAAGACCTGTTGCAGTGGGGATACAATTGGATCCCGCACTTTCACCGGATGAAACTTTTGTAAATCCAATGGCGACCATCGTGACGCCGCCAAACCTTACCAAAGACGAGGCGGCCGGTGATCGATCGCCGCGGAATAATCACCGTCCACTGGTGCCATGTCTGAGCCCACGCGGGTTTCGCGCTTAAGCCCAACATCTGCAAATTTGCTGAGCCTTTCGTCGTCATTTTCGGTTTCCTGTGGGATCCGTCTCATCGTCGCTCGCACCCTGCTGGATTTCGCCCGCCAAGCGTTTTTCGAGTTCGTAAACTTTCTTGCGTAACCGCTTCAGCTGAAGAAATTGCTCGGCAAGGGCGCTCGGCGACATGCGTGGCTTTGGCGTCCGAACCTTCGATCCACGGCTAAAATTAGAAGAGGTCATTTGCGATTCAATTTCGTCGAACAAGCGGCCGAACGGAAGATGATTGTCGCATGACGGCTTTGCCTTGGGACTTCGAGCCTTTTGGTGGCAACGTGCAATGCGCCTACTAATAGCGCATGCAAATGACGTCACAACGAAACTCGCTTATTAAGCTTGATACCGTTGCTGCGGGTTAATGCCAGAACCAGCGGCGGGTTTCGCAGAAAAATGCGGGATCGCGATGCCGCCCGTCATTTTTTCGAACTCGGGAATGGCGATCAGGTGTCAGTAGCCACGCACGCTCAATCAATATGGCATTGATAGTTAAGCGGCTTCGGCGATGGGAGAGCCGCTTATCGGCCGACCCAAGCCAGAGCAGGTCTGACCTGCACACTGGAGTATGGTTAATTCCAGCTTGGAAGCGCCTCCAAACCGCATTGGGACGACCTCAAGTGATGTGCGCTAAGCCCGACCCATGGGCCGGAGAGCAGCCAGACCCGAGGTTGCCCCAAGTAAGGTTGACTGGTTACCCTAAGGTGCGAGTTTTGTTGCGGAGTGACGTAGACCGGTTATCTTCAACTCGCATTCATTACGAGGAGTTTTAGCCGTGACCTGGGTACTTGCACTGCTCTCCCTCCTGCTGTTCATCGTGGCTGCGGGTCGATCCCATAGCAATCATCTCGATAGGATAGAAGCGCGGTTTAATAAATACTCCGGAGCTCAGTAATATCCACCGCCATTTTGCATCGTCGCGAGTTTCGTTTGTCAGGATAGTCTCTGAATTTATCAGAGTTTTACATTTATCGTCGATTGGGCGTAGAGCAAAACGATTGTTATGAACCATCAGATAATCAGGCTTATAATTTCGGTCGCGGCTATCGTGCCGCTGGTAGTAGCAGTCAGTTGGGTCGCTCTCGCTCTTATCGGTTTTTAGCTGTAAACGATCTCCAAGGTTCTGTACTATGTACTGCGTTCATCCCGGCACGCTCCGACCATGAAGCGGTTCAAGAAACGATTGAATGCACCACTCAGCACCGCTCAAGATTCTACATCTGATCTGAAGATCGATGATGACGCGCGGGCACTCACGAAAATAAGGAATATGTGCGCGGTGGTGGCGGCTAGCGCCGAGAGCCTTGCCCAATCCTCATATGAAGATTTGGCTAAAGCTGAAAGGCAACGGTTCGAGAGCGCCAAAAGAATGTCATTAGAGCTGGCCAGGAATATCACCGATGCTTCGTACCGCGACAGCGCAATCCATCACATCGTCGAACTGTGCATGACGGCAAAAGATATCGACACCGCAAGGATCCTCGTGCGCGGAGTCCAGAGCGGGTCAATACGTGAGCAACTTCTGGAACAACACCCGGTGATATTCTACTGACCCGCAATGTTGCTTTTCGGCTTCGCGGGCCGAAAATTTTGGTTTGACCAAATCATTTTGTCATCTCGCCGCAATCGGCGATGGTGAAGATCACCTGAAGCGTAGAGCGATCTGCAGGCGACGGGGCAAGGTTGAGCCGAGAAAGCAAATTTTTTGTCTTGGGAGTTTTTCTATGAATACCGGTGTCAATTTTCAAATGCTCTGTGGCGATTGCGGCAGCCTCGGAATAAAGATCGAAAATCCAGAACGCGCCTCACGAGAAGCTGTCGTCTACTGCGCTGATTGCGGCGCTCAAAGAGGGACCATGGGTGCGTTGAGAGACCTCGCCGTTCGAACGGAAACGCTTACTGTGTTGCCTATTAAAGGACGGGTGCCCACAACAAAATCCACGAGCGCTATCGTGGCGCAACATATCGGGCTACGGAGCCTTCGTCGAAGAATTAAAGTAGAAGAACCGCGTCGGAAGTAAAAAACGCGGCTCTGGCACCGAGGTGCGGGTATTGTGTTAGCGTTTGATGGAGGCTAGTTTAGGCGAACCCAGCCTGTAGGGGGGCTAGATGTTTGAGAAATTTTGCGTTTGGATTTTTTCGCTGGTGGTGGTGACGGCTGTTGCTTTGGGCAGCAGAGCAGAGGCTAACACCTTGTCGAACGTTTCGGCTCGCATCATTCCAAATTGGAACAATACTGGGTCGGACATTTGCGTTGTGCATAATTCGAACAATGTCCCAGTCTCGGCTGTAATTTCCGTATTCCCCATGGGCACCGCGGTTTTTGGAATTGATAACTGGACCTTCCCGTTGTTGCTCGGCGCTGGCAGTGGCACCAAGGTATTTAGCTGGTCGCCACCCAAGCGTGCGGGGTCTTGCAAAGTTTTGTCGGTTCAGTGACGGCAAATCTGAAGACTCCATTGGTTACCAGGACACTTCACGCCGAATTCCGTTTGGACAGGCTGCGTTTTGATATTCATTTCCATAAACGTCGTGCGATTTCGAGACCGAAGGCAGCGCGGATGCTGCTTAAAGTACAGGCTTAGTGCTGACTAAGCATTGAGCTGGCGGAGGAGAATTTCAGCGCGACGACATGGTTGAGACGTTCTATCGTTTCAACGCTGTGCGATTTGAAAATTTGAACCACTGCCCTGGAAATAGCTAACGAGCCGGCGCCGAATCTGAGATTGAGGAGCGAAGGCCGCTCTCAGGAAAGACTGGTTAGCAATCTGAGCGTATTTCGCTGGCTAGCACAATCTGTGTATCTTCTCTCAATTGTCTCGGCAATGCTTGGATGGATCTGGCTGCTGGCCTCGATCGGAATGGAGCTGTTCTCATAGTAGATCGAAATCAGCGCATGCCCTAAGGCGAAGCAGAGGGGCTATCGGCACCTTCCTGCTGTCGCGGAAGCGAATCACTGGTTCAGAACGAGCCGCAATGACAAAGTTAGCCGGAGGGCTAGCGTCAGTAGGTGTGAAGTTTATCCAAATGTCACGTCACGGCAATAAGTGCATGACACAGTAACTTGAAAAAAAGGACCTATGGGAGGACGAGGCGGGCCGAGAGAGTAAATGACGTTTATCTCGGGAGCTTTCCATGAATAATAAGTTCGAATTCCAGATTGTCTGCATCGATTGCGGTTGTCTCGCAATCAGAATTGAAGATCCAGTAACCGCATCTCGAGAGGCAATCGTTTACTGTGGTGATTGCGGCGCTTCACGCGGGACTGTAGGTGCCTTGAGAGACCTCGCCGTTCAAGCAAATGCTGAACTCCCCTTGAGATCACGGATACCGTCCCAGAACGGCCGGACAACCTGTGATCCGAGGGACATCTCAGAGCGATACAGCGAGTTACAACGTCTTCGCCGAAGGGTGAAAATGGCAGAATCGCTTGCTATGATCCGGGGCAATCAAATTCGGGCGGCCGACAACATACCCCGCAATAAAATTATACCCCGCAATAAAATTTCGCGATCTAGGCACTCAGGTCTACCGCAGTGGCAGTTGAGGTCTGCTGGCGCCACCCATCAGGCGACTAGCGAGCTTGCTGGCGGGCCTTGCACCCGCCCGGTTGTTGGGGTAGCGACGCGTGTGAGAACGCACCAACGGGGCTGGCTGGCGCAGAGCGGGCACTTTAGCGGTGGGCGCACCGTCAGGCAGCGCCGCTCGACCGCATCGGTCATTCTCTCTGCATTACTGTGACGCGCAGATTTTATTGGCGTACTGGAACATAACCTCCGGCTGCAATTGAGCCGGTCTGATCAGGTGGTTCTGGCGGGAAACAATCCCGGCAGATGATCAGTTTCCTTTTCAATTTGTCGTCGTCGGCGCGGTTAATGGCATCAAGAGCGTTACCCCACTCCTTCGAGTATGGTTTCAGCTTAGAGAGTTCTTGTTCGCCCGCTGAGCTGTCGTTAGACGCCGCCTCGCTTGCCTTTCGCACCATGATTGGTTTGACGTGACGTTTGGGGCCGGGTCGTTCCCAGCTTGCCAGCGCAGTTGGGGGAGGTTGAAAATAGTTGCGGCTTTCAAGGCAACAGCCGCTGAGCGCCAGCCCCACCGGAATCACAAGCACCAATCGTTTGCTCATGGCCAAAACTTGCTCATCTGATCCTCGCCAAGTTTGATCGGATAGCTAGCCCGGTTATGGTTAATTTTTCCTTTTGACGTCGGTTCGATCAACCCAAACATAGACCGCCACCAGCGGAGGCTTGCAGGCGTTCTACGCGACCGCCCGGTCTTCCGTGCGCGCTCCGCTTGCAACTTTCATCAAATCGGTATCCGGCAACGGCCGCTGCAAGAACTTTCGTTCATGCCGCTGTGCCCGCAACCATAAAAGCAGCACACGCCCAAGATCCCCATGCGATGGTCCCAGCGCGGGCGCTAAGATGGCGGACTATCGGAACGCTGTTCATGTGGCGTAAGCAATTGGTGAGCGACTTAAATGCGCGCGAAGAGGGAATGGAGACACCACCCGCAGCAATCCGATAGCTTTGCGCCGATCAATCGGCCGGGCCAGGTTTGAGCTGATTGACGATCATCAGTTCCAGCGTTTTAATCGACTGGAAATTCTCCGGCGTGATCTCCGATTGCGGAATCGTGAAATCGAACTCCGCTTCCACACCGAGCATCAGGTTGACCATGTCCATCGATGTCAATCCGGCATCCACCAATAGCGATTCTGGATTAACCTCGGCCGTGATCGCGTTCTGTTTGAGGATCGACTTGACGAGAGCCAGGACCCGATTCTGAACATTGCCGTTGAAGGCTTGCATTTTTAACATCTACCCGCGTTTCAATCGGCCATCTCTTGCCCCGGTACTGAGATAGACCCTTGGAATACATTTTTATAGTTCCGCCAACGTTTTGAAATGCGAAATCGTTCAAATCGGCGCCATTTTCGCCAAAATTGCTCAAAACAAGGCCTCGAAATGTCGCGGATTGACCCTCGACATTGATGCTGCGGACGTTTAAAATTGTTAATAGTATTGAATTAGAAACGCCAATTAAATGCGCAGTTAAATTATTCTTCGAGCGGCCGACAATGGTCCAATCGATCGATGTGAGATTGTGCGATAACTAAATTGCGCGCGCGGTTCGCACCGACAAACCTGTAAGGCGTATCGGCCATGAACGTGCAGGAAGCCCATTTTCGCGACGCCGTCGCGGACAAGACCAGCAAAAAATTCATCCTAGATCGTTCTTCCTTCCCGCAACGGACGGCAGCCGTAGCCGCAGCCGCTGCCGCGGAAGCCGAGATGGTCGATCGCGAAGCGAGCTTCCCGCAAAAGGCCATCGACACTGCTCGTGAACAGAGGCTGCTCGGCGTTCAGATCCCGCAGGCCTTTGGCGGCGAGGGCGCATCGATCCTGGACGTCGCCGACATGTGCTACGCGCTCGGCCGCGCCTGCTCCTCCACGGCCATGATTTTTGCGATGCATCAGACCAAGATCGCCTGTCTGATCCGCCACGGCGCCGGCAGCGCCTTTCATGAATCATTGATGCGCCGCGTGGCCTCGGAGCAAATGCTGCTGGCTTCCTCGACGACCGAGGGGCAAAACGGCGGCAATATCCGCTTCTCGGCCGCCGCCGTCGAACGCACGGACACCGAAATCTCGCTCTCGCGCAATGCGACCGTGATTTCCTATGGCGCGCAGGCCGACGGCATCGTCACCATCGCCCGCCGCGCCAACGATGCCGCGGGCTCCGACCAGGTGCTACTCGCCATCACCAAGGACGACTACACGCTGGAGCGCAGTCTCGAGTGGGAGACGCTCGGCATGCGCGGAACTTGCAGCGCCGGTTTCGAGCTGAAGTTCAAGGGCTCGAGCGATCAGATTTTCCCGGAAGGCTATGACAAGATTCATGCCCAGACGATGACGCCGGTGGCGCATCTTACCTGGTCTTCGGTCTGGGCCGGCATTGCGGCTGCTGCCGTCGAACGCTCGCAAGCCTTCATCCGCAAGGCGGCCCGCGGCGCGGGTGGCCAGATGCCCCCCGGCGCTGCGCATTATACCGCCGCCAAGATGAGTCTCGCCAAGCTGCGCGCCGTGATCACGACCAATCTCGATGCCTATGCGGCCCACGAACACGACGAGCGCGCGTTGTCTTCGCTCGACTTCCAATCGCAGATCAACCTGCTCAAGGTGGAAGCTTCCGAGCTTGCCGTGGAGACCGTGATGAGCGCGATGCGTGCCTGCGGGCTCGCGGGCTATCGCAATGACGGCGATTTCAGTGTCGGCCGCCTGCTGCGCGACGTGCTTTCGGCGCCGATCATGATCAACAATGACCGCATCCTGACCAACGTCGCAACCGCGAGCCTGATGAGCGGCGTGCCCACTTCCTTGCGCGATTAAGCACCAGACTTTCGGCAAAGCCAAAGGGAAGGCCGAACATGAATGTCGTCGTCCGAACCGCTTCGCCTGAAACCGCAACCCAGCCGGTCGATCCGCTCGACCATCTCGCAGATCGCTTGTTCCACCAGATGGGCACCGACGGCGTTTACGCCAGGACTGCGCTTTACGAAGACATGATCGAGCGGCTAGCCGCCTTGATCACGCGCAACCGCGAACCCGATACCGAAGTGATGCGCTTTCCTCCGGTGATGAACCGCGCGCAGCTGGAGAAATCGGGCTATCTAAAAAGCTTCCCCAATCTGCTCGGCTGCGTCTGCGGCCTGCATGGAAGCGAACGCGAGATCCATTCTGCGGTTAGCCGCTTCGATGCCGGGGGCGACTGGACCACCTCGCTCTCGCCCGCCGATCTCGTACTCTCGCCCGCGGCCTGCTATCCGGTCTATCCGATCGCGGCTGCCAGAGGCCCGCTGCCGTCGGGCGGCCTGCGTTTCGACGTCGCGGCCGACTGCTTCCGCCGCGAGCCGTCGCGCCATCTCGACCGGCTACAATCGTTCCGGATGCGCGAATATGTCTGCATCGGCAGTCCGGACGACGTGTCCGATTTCCGCGAGCGCTGGATGGTGCGTGCACAGGCCATCGCGCGCGACCTCGGCCTCACCTTCAGGGTCGACTACGCGAGCGACCCGTTCTTCGGCCGCGTCGGCCAGATGAAGGCGGTCAGCCAGAAGCAGCAATCGCTGAAATTCGAGCTGCTGGTTCCACTGCGCTCGGAAGCGCAGCCGACCGCGTGCATGAGCTTCAACTATCACCGCGACCATTTCGGCACCACCTGGGACATCAAGGACGCCAATGGCGAGCCGGCCCATACCGGTTGTGTCGCGTTCGGAATGGATCGTCTGGCGGTCGCGATGTTCCATACCCACGGCACGGAGCTGGCGAAGTGGCCGGCGGCGTTGCGGGAACTGCTCGGCCCCCACCCTCAGACCGGTCGGTAGTCCGCGCCTATGCCCGTCCTGATCAATTTAAACTCCCATGACCACCACCTCGTTAGAAGGGCGGGTAACGATGGTGCTAAAGCGCTACTTGGAAGACACACGGCGATTGCCAATTGCGTCGATATCGGACTCATCAACAATATGCCGGATTCGGCCCTGGTATCCACCGAGCGCCAATTGTTTGATCTGCTTAGCGCAGCAGCTGGGAAGCTCATCGTCAGACTGCATCTATACACGATGAAGACGACCCCGCGTACCGACTGGGGGCGCGATTATGTGCGCCGATTCTACCAAGGTACCAATGATCTGTTGAACAGCAATCTCGACGGGCTAATCGTAACTGGCGCGGAACCAACGGCTGCCGATCTGATGGAAGAGCCATATTGGGCGTCGTTTGCGCAAGTTATCGATTGGGCCAAAGAGAATACGCAATCTTCCGTTTGTTCCTGTTTGGCGGTTCACGGCGCCGTCCTGCATTTGGATGGCGTTGAGCGCCATCCCCTGGGCGACAAATGCATTGGGGTCTTTACTCAGACCAGAATAACGGACCACCCCTTGATGCTGGGCGTTCCATTGAGCTTCAGGATCCCGCATTCTCGGTGGAATGAGGTGCGTGAAAATTCTCTTGCAGAAAACGGCTATACTATTCTTGCCGGTTCGGCCGAAATGGGCGTTGACAGCTTTGTCAAGCAGCACAAAAAAAGCTTGTTCGTCTATTTTCAGGGGCATCCGGAATATGAGGCGCAAACCCTGCTCGGCGAGTACCGGAGGGACACAGGCCGTTTCCTCCGCGGAGAAAATGAAAACTACCCCACAATGCCGAAAAACTATTTCGATCGAGATGCGGAAGAAACATTAATCACCTTTAAGCGGAAAGCACTTTTGGGCAGACGCCCGGAGCTCTTCGCTGGTTTCCCCGTCGATCGACTGGCGCAGGATCTGAGAAACACCTGGCATCCAGCGGCCAAGCGTATCTACCGCAATTGGATTCTA
>Ga0207040_1091_pt2 | contig 25078 bp, 17 predicted proteins | sample Alteio_BWMinCont_72_FD_153279 | JGI IMG/M metagenome (GOLD analysis project Ga0207040, IMG submission 153279) | Enriched cells from forest soil in Barre Woods Harvard Forest LTER site, Petersham, Massachusetts, United States -... | ecosystem: Environmental > Terrestrial > Soil > Temperate forest >... | reverse complement strand
TTGATACGCTCACGGCGGCGGGGCGCAGGCAATTGGCCATCGAGTTGCCGCAGCTTGAACAGATGATTGCGGCGATTGGGCGCGTGTTGACGGACGCGCAGGAGGCTTAGATGAATCCGATGACGCGGTTCATGAAGAAACTCTCAATTTTATTCGGCAGCGAGCGGTTCGTTAGCGAACTGGATGAGGAAATGGCATTTCATCGCGCGCAGGTGGAGAAGGAGTTTGTGGCCGACGGCATGACGGCGGAGGACGCGCGTTACGCGGCGATGCGGCAGTTCGGTAATGCAACGAAGTTGAGGGAGCAGAGCCACGAAGCAGTGGCATTTGGAGTCGAGACGGTGGTGCAGGACCTGCATTTTGGGCTGCGGCAATGGAGGCGGTGTCCGGGATTTGCGTGGCTGGCGATTCTGATTCTGGCGCTGGGCATGGGTCCGAGCGTGGCCATCTTCGGCTTCGTGGACGCGGCTCTGCTGGAGCCGCTTCCCTATGCAAATCCGAGCAGGCTGATGTCGGTGAACGAAAGCAACCTTGAATCGCCACGCTGGCCCCTTTCGTATCCGGACTATCTTGACTGGCAACGGCTGAACAAATCCTTCAGCTCAGTCGATGTGTACAGCGGTGCCGGCTATCTCCTGCGCACTCCCTCCGGTGCGGAGCCGGTGCAGGCCGAGCGCGTGAGCGGCAGTTTTTTCCAAACCCTGGGTGTGGGTCCCATGCTCGGGCGCGACTTTTATCCCGCAGAGAATCGAAGGGACGGGCCAAATGTTGTGATCCTGAGTTATGGAGGGTGGCTTCATCGCTTCGGCGCACGCCGCGATCTGTTGGGGCAGACGGTGGACTTGGACAACGAGGCCTACTCGGTCATTGGCGTTCTGCCACGTGCGTTTTCCTTCGCGCCGGGCGGGAACGCGGAGTTCTGGGTTCCTCTCAACCGGTTCAGCCCTCACGAGAAGATGCGGACCTTCTATAACTTTTGGGGAATCGGAAGGCTGCGTGACGGGGTCACCGTGCAGGCCGCGGAGGCGGAAATGGCGACCATCGCAAAGCAACTCCAGCGGCAATATGCCATAACGGACCACGACCAGAGCGCCAGCGTTGTTCCCCTCGCTGAGATCATCACCGGTGACGTGCGACCCATCCTCCTCACGCTGCTTGGCGGGGCCGGGCTGCTGTTGCTGATTGCCTGTATCAACGTGGCCAGCCTCGTACTGGTCCGCTCGGAGAGCCGCCGGCGCGAGATTGCCGTTCGAGGCGCACTGGGCGCCACGCCGTTGCGGCTCATGCGTCAGTTCGTCGCCGAAGGGCTCTTGCTTACCCTCTTCGGTAGCGTGGCAGGCGTGCTTGTCGGCGGCGGGCTCATGCAACTTCTTGCGCGCCTGGTTCCCAAAGACATGGCGGCCAACATGCCTTTTCTCGAAGGCATCGGCTTGAACGCGCATACAAGCACGTTTGCTGCCGCACTCGCGCTGATTGCCTCGCTCCTGCTGGCCGCCACGCCCACGTTGCGGCTCTCATTTCAGAAGGTGCGCGATGGGCTAACGGCCGGGGAACGCGGCGCCGCCGGTCGGTTCTGGAGCAGCCTGGGAGCGAACATGGTGGTCGTTGAACTGGCGATCGCGGTTGTGCTGCTGGCCGGCGCGGGACTGCTGGGACAGAGCCTCTATCGTCTGCTGCACGTGCCGTTGGGCTTTGATCCGAATCATCTGGCAACCGTGCGAGTGATGGCTCCCGGTACGGTCTACAAGAGTGGCGCACAAACGGTCGGGCTTCACCGGGAAATTGTGCGTCGGGTTTCGAGCCTGCCGGGGGTTGAGTCAGCGGGTCTTACCAGCATGCTCCCGGTGCAATGCGACTGCAATACCGACGCGATCCAGATCCAAGGAAGGCCATTTCGCGGTGGACATAATGACGTGGACGAGCGTCATATCAGCGCCGAGTATCTGCACACGCTAAATGGGACGCTGGTGCGGGGGCGGTTTTTCGCCAATGCCGATGATGATTCCAGGCCGGGAGTGGCCGTGATCAATCAGGTGCTGGCGCGGAAGTTTTTTCCCGGCGAAGATCCGATTGGCCAGAGGATCGCCGATGACGAGGGCGGGCGTCCGTCCGCGTGGGAGATTGTCGGCGTGGTCGACGACGTTCGCGAGGGACCGCTTGATGCGGATATCTCGCCCGCGGAGTATTTCCCCATCAACCAGACGCGGGACCACTATTTCAGCCTTGTGGTGCGCACACGGCAAGACGCGGGGGCGCTACTATCTGCACTGGTGAGCACGCTCCACCAAATCGACCCGCACTTAGGCGTATCTGACGAAGCGACCATGAACGATCAGATTGACGCCACCCAAGCCGCGTTGCTGCACCGGTTTTCGGCGTGGCTGGTGGGCGGATTTGCGGCCATGGCGCTGCTGCTGGGTGTGGTGGGGCTTTATGGAGTTGTTGCCTACTCGGTGAGCCAGCGAACGCGGGAGATCGGCGTGCGCATGGCGCTCGGTGCACAGCGCAGCTCGGTGTACAAGCTGGTGATGCTGCAGGCGGGATGGCTGACAGGAACAGGGCTGGCAATCGGACTGGTCTGCTCGGCGGGAGCATCGCTGCTAATTCGCAACCTCTTGTTCGGTGTCGAAGCCTGGGACGCGGTGACTCTGGGTTGTGTGGTCCTGCTGCTGGGGCTGGCGTCGATGGCGGCCAGCTTCTTGCCCGCGCGTCGCGCGGCGTCCGTGAATCCAACCGATGCACTGCGAGCGGAATAACCGTCCGACAGTTTTTTCGTTCAGTCTCAGAGGCATCGACAATCTACTCACAGAAGGCTCCAGGCACACCGAAAGATTGCAATTTTCCGGATTTCCCGGGGAGTCAAGGGCCACCCCCCATATCCCCCCATATCCGGTAAGGGAAGGGTGGCCGATAATCCACACGGACCGCGGAAAATGTGTGCCTTGGCATGAAGGCGTCATTCGAGAATCCACACTCTGCTTCGTCCCTTGACAATCGATAGTCGAGTGTCTACCATCGTTGCCAGATTGAGGGTAGAATGTCTTCTATGGCGAAGCAAGCGCAGCAACGGGTCGGTCTCCTGCAGGGAACGCTTGACATGCTCATCTTGAGAACGCTTCTCTATGGACCTGCTCACGGTCACCAGATCGGGAAGCACATTCAAAGGACTACGAATGAATTCTTGCAGATGCAGCATGGCTCGCTCTACCCCGCGCTGCACCGCCTGGAGCGAAGAGGGTGGGTCGTGTCCCGATGGGAGACTGCGCCGGACAGAAATCGGGAGTTCAAATATTACCGGTTAACTGATAAAGGCAGGAAGCAGCTCGTGGTCGAAGAATCGCAGTGGAAGCAGATGGCCGAAGCTGTAGCGCGTGTGATGTGGCCCGCCGCCGAGGAGAACTGACATGAACTGGTGGCAGATCAGGAACAGAGATGCAGACCTGGAGCGGGAGCTGCGTTCCGACCTGGAGTTGGAGGAAGAGGAACAACGCGAAGGCGGCATTTCGGAAGAAGAGGCTCGCTACGCGGCCTTGCGCGCCTTTGGCAATCCTGTTCTTATTCGTGAACAGACTCGCGCCGTCTGGTCCTGGAACTGGCTTGAATCCCTCGCACGCGATCTGCGCTTTAGTCTGCGCACGCTTGGTCGCACCCCCGGCTTTACCGTCATCGCCATCTTGGTGATGGCGCTGGGCATTGGCGCCAACGTCGCCCTGTTCACGGTCGTGCGTGGCGTTTTGCTCAAGCCCTTGCCGTTCCATGATCCGGATCGCCTCGTGATGCTCTATGAGGCGGGTCTTCCTGAAGACGACACGGCCGGTTTCAACGTGGTCGCAGGCGGCATGTACGCCGAGTGGAAGGACCAGAACCGCAGCTATAGCAGTCTCGCGCTCGCGCAGGGTATCCGGGTCGGGCTTTCCGGTTCCGGCGGACAATTGCCGGAGAAGCTGAAGAGTGCGTTGTTTTCCTGGGATATGCTCCGCACGCTGGGCGTGCAGCCCGCGCTGGGCCGCGATTTTACGCAGGCCGATGACCACCCCGGAGCCAGCGGCACGGTGTTGCTGAGCTGGGGCCTGTGGAAGCGTCGCTTCGGCAGTGACCCTGGCATCCTGAACCAGACGATCGAACTGGACGCCCAGCCGTACACCGTTATCGGCGTTATGCCCGCCTGGTTCGATTTTCCCGACCCGGCCACCCAGCTATGGACACCGGTTTACCACGACAAGCCCGAAGACACGATGACCTCGTTCAGCAATCACATGTTTCGCGTTGTAGGGCGGCTGAAGCCGGGAGTCAGCGCGTCCGAGGGCGTGGCCGATCTGAGCATCATTTCCCAGCGCATCCACAATGCACACCTCAACGACCCATTCGTATTTCGAAGCACCAAGAGCCGTCCGCTGCTGGAGCACATGGTGGGCGAAATCAAGAAGCCGCTCTATGTCCTGCTGGAGGCGACCTGCTGCCTGCTGCTGATCGCCTGCCTCAATGTGGCCAATCTGCTGGTGGCGCGCGCGGCGGCCCGGCGCAAGGAGCTGGCGATCCGCACCGCACTGGGCGGGGACTGGCTGCGTCTGATATGCGAGCGGCTGATGGAGTGCTTGCTGCTTTCGGCCTCCGGCGGCGCGCTGGGACTTTTGCTCGCCTTCGCCGCTCTTCATTGGCTGACGCGAACTCGCCACGACATGAGCCGCGTCGAATCCATCCACATCGACGGCGTGGTGGCGGCGTTTACGGTCGGCGTTATCGTGCTGTGCGCGCTGTTTTCCGGGCTCATCGCCGCGTTCAGCATCAGCGACAAGCGCATTCTCGGCGCGCTCCGTGAGGCATCGCGTTCGGTCGGCGGGGGCGGCGCGCGGGCCTCGCTGCGCAAGGTGCTGCTTACGCTCGAAGTCGGATTGACTGTGATCTTGCTCATTGGCGCCGGACTGGTGCTCAAGAGCTATGAACGGCTGCGCTCCGCCGACATGGGTTGCATCACGCAAGAAGTGATCACCATGCACCTGGGCCTCCCTGATGCCCGATATGCGACACCCGCCCGGCGAGCCAACTTCTACGACACGCTGCTCGATCGTGTACGCGCTCTGCCCGGAGTGGACGCGGCAGGCTTTGTGTCGGCTGTCCCTGGGCAGGGCTATGGGATGGATTCGACCTTCAGCATCGTGGAGCATCCGACCTTGCCGCAAAGCAGTGGTCTGTTTGCCTTAAGCCGCTGGGCTGATTCGAAGTACTTCCGCGCGATGGGCATTCCCATTTTGCGCGGACGTACATTTGACGGCGGAAAGCGTTTGGAGGCTGCCAACGAAGTCATCATCAGCCAATCCTTCGCCAGCCAGTACTTTCCCGGCGAAGATCCGCTGGGACGGCACCTCCGTGTACGCGGGCAAAATGCCCTCATTGTGGGGATTGTGGGCGATACCCGCTACGCAATCGGCGAAACACCGCGGCCGGTGCAATATTACCCGCTGGATGCCGGCGTCGAGAACGTCGGCACGCTTGTGATCCGCTCCCGCCACGACCTGGAGCAGTTCGCTCTTCCGGTACAGCGCATCGTCTCGGAGATGGACGGCGATCTGCCCGTCTCCGATGTGCTCACCATGAACCAGTTGCTCGGCAAATCGACCCTGGACCAGAGCTTCAACACGGCGCTGCTCGTCGCTTTTGCCACGGTGTCGCTGGTTCTTGCCGCCGTGGGCCTGTTCGGCGTGATGTCGTACATCGCAGCGCAGCGGACGACCGAAATCGGCATCCGCGTCGCGCTGGGAGCAAAGCGCGATCAGGTGATGCGGAAGATGTTGCTGGATGGAATGCGGCCCGCGGTCTTCGGTCTTGTCGCGGGATTGGCAGCAAGCCTGGAAGCTGGCCAGCTGATGCGCGACTTGCTCTATGAGATTAAGCCGCTCGATCCGGCGGTTTATGCCGCAGTTGCCGCAACCCTGCTCACGGTGGCCGCGTTCGCATGTATCGTTCCCGCGTGGCGCGCATCGCGCCTCGATCCGATGCAAGCATTGAGAGCCGAATAGGCTGATGTTCCGGCAATCTCCCAGGAGGCACTCTCGGTTGACGAGAAAAATCGCCGAATCGCTCACCGAGAGTTCCAACGGAGGATCGGTACGGATGACTCTGGGCGAGTCGGGGGGGAACCTTCCCTAATCCGGTAAGGTAAGCTTTGCCGACCAATCGCTGACTATGAGTTTCCGAGACCGGGACCTTGCTTGTTTCTGTTCGCAGGATTCGCGGAGCATGCTCAGGAGTCAATCCTTTCGACCGTCTGAACCTTATGGAGGCCCAATGTCTTGCGATTTCTCTCAGAGGTTCTCTCTACGACTCTGACGATCGTGATCGCCTCTCTCTGTCCGTTCGCGCAGGAGCTCTCGGTCACCCGGCTGGATGCTAGCAAAATCTTGGTTGGGCGATGCATCTGCGTTTCCAGGCTCAAATCCGCCGTCGATTTCCAATGAGATGCAATTTTGTAGTCGCTCTCCCTGGCATCGGAAGAAATTGTCCATATCCAATGTCTTGCTTTCCTCCCCGGTTGGGCCCTTATCCTAAGACTGTCTTCGATGCACCCGATTCGCGAACACATTCGCGAACATCATTGGCGAACATTGAGCCCTGAGGTTTCAGCATGTTTGAAAAGAGCCATCCATCCCCCCGCGCCCGCGCGGAGGGTTTCGCCGATCGTCTGGGCATTCGCCTGCCGATTCTGCTGGCGCCCATGGCCGGAGCCTGTCCTCCGTCGCTGTCGATTGCCGTAGCCAATGCAGGCGGGCTGGGAGCGTGCGGAGCTCTGCTGATGCAGCCGGATGAGATGCAGGCTTGGGGCTCGGCATTTCGCGAAGGCAGCGCGGGAGAATTTCAGATCAATCTTTGGATTCCAGAGGCACCGCCGGTCCGAGACTTTGATTTGGAAAAGCGGCAAAGGGCGTTCCTCGCTATGTGGGGGCCGCCGGTTCCACAGGGGGCGGGCGATGCCCTGCTGCCGGACTTTGAGGCGCAATGTCAGGCCATGTTGAACCTGGCTCCGAAGGCCATCTCTTCGATCATGGGACTCTACGCGCCGGCCTTCCTATCGGAACTGAAAGCACGCGGAATCCTGTGGTTTGCGAACGCAACCACTACGGCTGAGGCAAAGGCCGCCGAAGAGGCAGGCGCCGATGCCATTGTTGCGCAGGGCATGGAAGCCGGGGGACATCGCGGAGCCTTTCACGCGGACGAAGCGGAACGGCAAATGGTAGGTCTGATGGCTCTCTTACCGCAGGTAGTTGACGCGGTCGCTGTGCCAGTCATCGCGGCGGGTGGAATCGCTGACGGGCGTGGCATGGCAGCGGCCCTGATACTGGGCGCGAGCGCCGTACAGATCGGAACCGGATTCCTGCGATCTCCGGAAGCCCAGATGCATTCCGCTTATTCCGCGAGGCTGGCGCGTATTGAAGCCCACGAAACAATGATTACGCGCGCCTTCAGCGGACGGCCCGGGCGCAGCGCGGCCACGGCATACGTCCGGGCAGCAGGCGCTCCGGATGCTCCCCGTCCAGCACCGTATCCGGTGCAGCGCGGGCTGACTCGCGCGCTGCGCGAAGCAGCCCAGAAGGCTGGAGATGCCGATCGTATGCAATTGTGGGCAGGACAGGCAGCCAAGCTGGCACGGAATCAACCGGCAGGCGCCATCTCTCAGGAGTTGTGGGAAGAGGCCTCTCGGCTGTTGTTGTAACCTCGGTCGTCTATCCCACGAATGGCTCCCGAGTGGCGGGCAACCTTCGATAATCCAGGGGAGAGGCGCGGTTGGCCGCAGATGCGTTCGTGGGCCCGTCGTACCACATCATGTCCGGTTCGGGCGGGTGTCGGTAACTAGGCCCCCGTCGCCCGAGCCATGCCCTGGACGGCCTCTTCGGGCCGCCGTTCTTTCAGTGCCGTCAGGCATTCCGAGTCGAGCCGTGTGCTGGCGTCTTCCGCCATCATGCCAAAGACCACCTTGGCCGGCAGACTATCGCGGTAAGGCCTCTTCTCGCACAGCGCCTGGTACACATCGGCCACGCAGATGATTCTCGCCGTGAGCGGTAGTTGCTCGCCGGTCAGCCCCTCCGGATAGCCTTTGCCGTCCAGTCGCTCGTGATGCGCCGCCGCCACAAACGCCAAGTCCTTGAATCCCGTGATCTTCTCCAGAATCAATTTCGTGTACACGGGATGCATCTTCATGGTTCTCCATTCTTCGTCGTTCAGTTTCCCTGGCTTCTCCAAAATCGCATTGGAAACGCTCAGTTTTCCCACATCGTGCAGCAATGCCGCTCGTCGCACCATCGCTGTGGTGTGCGGCGCTAGCCCCATCCCTTCGGAAATGTCCACGGCCGCCTCGGCCACTCCCATCGAGTGGGTGAACGTGTAAGGCGATTTTGCGTCGATGACCTCGGCGAACGCGCGGCAAATACTGTCGATGCGTTCCGCCGATGCGCGCACCGCCGTCCCCGGCTCCATTTGCAGAACGTATTCGCGCGCATCCTTCGACTGCACTTTTTCCCAAAGCTCCTGGTCGTGCTCGAAGGAGCGCACAACCCGTACGATCTCGGGATCGAACCAGCTCCCGCCGCGCTCTCCAACCACTCTCACCGCTTCCGCCGGCCCGCGCCCGCTGGCAAACACTTCCAATGTCTGGCTCACGTTCATGATCCGCGACAGGATTGGAATCTCCTGCCCTTTGCGGTGCTCCGGATAACCCGCTCCGCTCCAGTGTTCGTCCAGGCTGCGAATGGCTTCGGCGCTGGCTTGGTTCAGCCCGATCTTGCGCGCGATTTCCGCCCCCCGTTCGCAGCGCGCTCCAATCACTTCCGCATTGTTTCGATTCTGTTCGAATCCCAGCGCTACTGCCTTTACCAGCCGCCGCGCTAACGAAGTACCCGGCAACACGTTCCGCAGCAGATAGCGCAGGCCGGAAAGCGAGGGCTTGGTCCAATCCTCAAACTTTACCTCGCGTTTTGCCCGCAGATCGTCCGATCCGAGAATCTGGTGCATGCGTGCCGAGTTTGAGCTGCAACCTGCGTCTTTCAGCAGCAGTGCATAATAGAGATCGGAACAGTCCGGTGTCGGCAATCGCAGTTCTTGGGCGATCCTCATCCCGAGAATGCAGCTCCGCACGGCGTGCCCCATGGGCTGCCCTTCGGTCAAGTCCAGCGCCGCAGAAAGCGCCGACACCACGTCGGAGAGGCGGATCGTCCCTGCGGCTTCAGTCATCATAGGTAAGTCCACTCTTAGAAACGGATCCTGGTAGTCAGGGTGAGCGACTGCACCATCACATTCACTTGGCTGTTGTTGTATTCGCCTGCCAGCAGCCCGCTTTGTTCTACGCGCTGCGTTGCTGGCAGTTGCACCTGATAAGCCAGGTCGAAGCCATAATGTCCGTGCCTGTAGCCCACGCCTGTGCCCAGTGTGTTCTGCAGGATGGCCGCCGTCATCGGGGTCAGAGTCGAAGACGGCACCGGGTTGGTCGCATACGAATACCCTCCCCGAACCTCGAACGCCTCGGCCACCGGCAGTTCCACTCCCACCCCAAACGTCTCCTGGTTGCCCCAGCGCAGCGGGATCGTGTCCTCGACCGAACTGCTGCCGAGAAATCCGTTGATGTCGGAATTGTTGCCGTTGGTCAGTTTCACCGGCAACTGTTGGAAGGCGGCGCTCCAATCGATCCACTGCCCCTGCAGATTGATCCGCGCGTGTCTCCATCCCTGCCAGGAAACTCCGCCGGTGAACGCCTGCGGGAACTTCGTGTCCACTTCGGCGTCATAGTGGAACGCCGGCTGGAACGGGATTCCCAGCGCCGCGAACTGCGCTCCCGCGTTTCCCGATGCGTTCCCATAGGTGTGCACGTTCGTCTGAGTGCGGTAGGCGAGTCCAATTGTCAGATTCTTGCGCGGCGTGATCACGGCGCCGAAGGTTCCGTTCCAGCCCACGCCGGATGCCTGCAAGTCCAGCAGGGTCTTTAGCCCAGCCAACTGCGGCTGCTGTTGAAAGATGTAGGGGGCGTGCAAAGAGTTGGTGTTGTAAATCGCGCCCAAGCTAGCGCCGAGAGAGAGTTTGCGGTTGACGACGTAGCCTAGCCCGGCGGACGAGCGCAGCGCCAGAATCGACGACCGGTTCTCCTGCAGTCCATAGCTGGCGCCGCCCGTTCCCGGAGGATCCAGATAAGTCCAGTTGGCCTTCATCAGAGTGTCGGGCGCCGCGGAAAGTCCCAGGACGAACCGCGATCCCAGCCTTATCCCGAACGCTCCGTAAGGCAGAGTTCCCGAATTGCTCTGAATGGTTCCTTGATTCGAAACTGAATTGGTGAAACTGCCGCTGGCAAACAGGCTGGTCACGCTCAGGTCGAGCGAGCGTCCGCTCAAGCTGGTCAACTCCGCGGGATTGCCCTGCATCGCTTCCAGCGGTCCGTCCGCCGAAGCCGCCGTCGTGCCGCCTAACGCCGTCGCGCGCGCGCTGATACCGTTGCCCAACGCTCCACCCGCTTGGGCCAACGCCATTCCGGGGATTACCGCCGCCACGAGAACCCGACACACTGCCGCAAGAACTTTTCTGCGCATCTCTTCGTCTCCCAGGGGGGAGGCACATCAGCGTGAATGGTGCCACTGATCCCCGGCTTTTTCCAGTTACGGAAGTAAGCCAGGCTGTTGCGGATTTAGGCAATCCGAGCCCCGTCAAGAGGGGAATATGGCAGACCTTCTGCGGCCGTGCCCGCCTCCACGGCCTAATCGGAAAGGATGTTGTAACTAGATCTTGCTTGCGAATAGGATCGCCTAAAGCGGTTGCTTCTCGAGTGACGGTCAACCGTTTCGAAATAATCCCAAGGTGGGTTTGCCGACAAATCACCAACGAACGGGTGAATACGTAAAAGGTTGTTCCCTCAGGATCTCTTCTGCGAAACAACGTCGCATCCTGTCGCATCTTTTCGGCCTTGATTGACCTGTCCCGTTTCATCGACGTAAGATTCGGGCCTGTGATCGGCCAGATCATTTCGCACTACCACATCCTCGAAAAACTCGGCGGCGGCGGGATGGGCGTGGTCTACAAAGCCGAAGACACTCGCCTTCACCGTTTCGTCGCGCTCAAGTTTCTGCCTGACGAAGTGGCCCGCGATCCTCAGGCTCTGGCCCGCTTCCAGCGTGAGGCGCAGGCGGCTTCCGCCCTGAACCATCCCAACATCTGCACGATTCACGACATCGGCGAAGAAAACGGCACCGCGTTCATCGCCATGGAATACCTCGAAGGCGTGACCCTGAAACACCGCATCGCCAGCTGCCCGCTCGACCTCGAAATTCTGCTCCCGCTCGCCATCGAGATCGCCGACGCTCTCGACGCTGCCCACAACAAAGGCATCGTCCATCGCGACATCAAGCCTGCAAACATCTTCGTAACCGAACGCGGCCACGCCAAGATTCTCGACTTCGGCCTGGCCAAAGTCGCACCCGCGATCACATCCTCGAGCCAACTCGCCGGTCTGAATACGCAGACCCGCTCCATCGACGAGGAGCACCTCACCAGTCCCGGCACCATGGTGGGCACGGTCTCCTACATGTCGCCGGAACAAGTGCGGGCCAAGGAACTCGACGCTCGCACCGACCTGTTCTCCTTCGGCGCTGTCTTGTATGAGATGGCCACCGGCGCCTTGCCCTTCCGCGGCGAAACCTCCGCGATGATCTGCGAGGCGATTGTCAACCGCGCTCCAGTCGCGCCAGTCCGCCTCAATCCTGATCTCCCAGCCGAACTGGAACGAATTATTAACAAGGCGCTCGAAAAAGATCGTGACCTTCGCTACCGTTCCGCCGCCGACCTGGAAACCGACCTCAAGAGAGTGAAACGCGATACCGACTCGGGAGGGTCGGCCGTCACAGAAGTTGCCGCACTGACCTCCGCTCCGTCGCGGACCTTACCGCGTTGGTTGAAGTGGTCAGCAATATTGGCAGGGGTGCTGGTTCTCGCCGTGCTCGCCCTCTTGCTCCGCGCTCCGCTTTCGCCGCCGAGAATTCTCGGCTCGAAGCAGATCACCAATGACGGCCTTCCCAAATTCAATCTCGGCACCGACGGAAACCGGCTTTACCTCACGGAGATTCCGCCGTCGCGGTTATCCATCGTGCAGGTTGCCGCAGCCGGGGGCGAGACCGGCGCCGTGGACGTGCCCTTCCAAAATCCGGTCTTCGTCGACGTTTCCGCCGACAACTCCGAACTGCTGATTACGCAAACCTCTCCCGGTCCAGATCATTCCTATTGGACCATGCCGGTTCCCGCCGGTTCACCACGCATACTCAGCGATGTTTCCGGGCACGATGCCATCTGGGCGCCAGATGGAAAACTGCTTTTCGCAAAAGACCTCGATCTTTACATCGCCGAGCACGACGGGACCCATCCACGAAAGTTCGCGACTGCGCCCGATCGTCCCGACGACTTCAGCTTTTCTCCTGATGGGGCCCGCATCCGCTTCGCGGTTTCCAATGCCACAAACAACACCGGGGCCATTTGGGAAGTCCAGGCTGACGGCAGCAACATGCATCCCTTGCTTCCCGGCTGGAACGATCCACCCGCGGAGTGCTGCGGCCGTTGGACACCGGATGGCAAATATTACTTTTTCCAAAGCGGAAAGGGCGGCGCCTCCAACATCTGGGTCGTGCCCGACCACACGCCTTGGTGGCGCAAAGCCTCGCCCGAGCCTGCTCAACTGACGACCGGGCCACTGCAGTTCGGCGCGCCTCTCCCCAGCAAAGACGGCAAGAAGCTATTCGTCATCGGGGTTCAGCAGCGCGCCGAACTGGTCCGCTACGACCCGAAAGCCGCTGACTTCATTCCCTATCTGGGGGGCATACCGGCCAGCGACGTGGATTTCTCCCGTGACGGTCAATGGGTGACGTACGTTAGCAACCCCGAGGGCACGCTATGGCGCAGCAAACTCGACGGCACCGCTCGCCTCCAACTCACCTATCCCCCCATGCACACCGCTTTGGCCCACTGGTCCCCCGATGGGCAGCAGATCGCCTTCTCCGGAAGCTTTCCCGGCAAGCCATGGCAAGTCTTCCTGGTTTCAAAAGATGGTGGCCGTCCCCAATCTCTGACTTCAGCGAATGCTCAGGAAACCGATCCCTCCTGGTCCCAGGACGGAAACACGCTCGCCATCGGCCATCACGACGTTGTTCATCCCGACGAGACCTTCATCGAGTTGGTCGACGTGAGAACGCGGCAGATTTCGCAAGTACCGGATTCCAAAGGGATCTTCGCCCCCCGGTGGTCGCCGAACGGCCGCTACATTCTGGCCATCACCGCTGCCGGCAACGACAAGCTCATGCTTTACGACGTGAACAACCAGAAGTGGCGCGAACTCAAGACCGGCCTGAATTCGCTTGGCTATCTGGCTTGGTCGCCAGATAGTGCCTCCGTGTATTTCAATACCCTCCTGAACGGCGATGCGGGCTACTTTCGTCTCCGCATCCGTGACGCCAAAATGGAAAAGGTCGTTGACTTGAAGAAAATTCGGCTCTACCGCGACCAGTTCGGTCCGAGCTCGTGGACCGGTCTCGGCCCCGGCGAAATCCCCCTGTTCCCACGGGACATCAGCACTCAGGAGATCTACGCCTTCGACCTGCAGCTCCCCTGATGCTTGATACTCCTCGCCCCCGCAACCGTGATTCCGGACCAGAAGTCTTAGGGCTGTATCGGAAGCGCCCCCTACCCAGCATCTCAAACTCCTGGTTCTTCGCTCGGGGGCGCCCCAGATTTAGCCCTAAGACTTCACAGGACTAATCCCGCCGGGGAAGCCGGATAGCTTCCGGTTAAGTCGACCAACGGGAATTATCGCGCGAGTTACTCGACTACTGCTTGTTTGAGGCCCCACCGAATACAGTGGGCTTCAAGCAGCAGCGTGCGCTCAGCACCGCAGGTCTCACCTCAGGATATATAGTGGTTGAACCCACCCGGGCAGGAGAATTGCAACGATGTCGCTATGCCACAAGCTCAGTTTGGCAAGCACGCTGGTTGTCACCCTGCCGCTGACCGCAAGCTTCCTCCCGCAAAGCCCAAGTGCCGACCTGCTCTTGCTTCACGGCCACATTCTTACTGTAGATGGCAAGGACTCAGCGGCCCAGGCCCTTGCGATCCGCCACGGCATCATCGTGAAAGTCGGCACCGACGCCGAAGTTCTGGAATTCGCAGGCAATGTTCCCGGCACACGCGTCCTCGACCTCCACGGTCATACCGCCACCCCAGGCCTGATCGATACCCACGCCCACATCGCCGATGGAGGTGTCGAGGAACTCTACGGCGTCAAGCTCTCCGATGCCACTTCGGTGGCTGAAATCGTTGCCCGTGTAAAGGCCCAGATCGCTCTGGTCAAGCCCGGCGAATGGGTCACCGGCTCCGGCTGGGACGAGGGCAAGCTCGCCGAACATCGCTACGTCACCGCCGCCGATTTCGACTCCGTCGCCCCCAATAACCCCGTCTGGCTCATCCATACCACGGGCCACTATGGAGTCGCCAACTCACTCGCCCTAAAACTGGCCCACATCACTGCCGCCACAGCCGACCCCGCCGCCGGCACCATTGACCGCGACCCTCGTGGCAACCCCACCGGCGTTCTCAAGGAAGAGTCCGCCATGGAGCCGGTCACCAGCCTCATCCCGCCCACCACCCCCGAGCAGATGCGGCAGGGGATTCTCTACATTCAGCAGTTGCTGCACAGCGAAGGCATGACCGCCGTCAAAGACCCTGACATCCAACAGATCCACTGGGATGCCTACAAATCCCTCCTCGATCAGGGACTGCTCAAGGAGCACATCTGCGTCCTGTGGCACGCCGGTTCCACACTGGAGTCGGCCCGCAAGGCGCTAGCCGAAATCAACTCCGTTCCCCGCCTGCCCGCCAGTCTCGGCGATGATCGCCTGCTCTCCTGCGGCGCCAAAATCTACATGGACGGCTCCGGTGGCGCTCGCACCGGCTGGGTCTACGACGACTGGCTGCGTAATGCCACGACTCCAGATGTCACAAGTTCAGGCGTGGGCAATCGCGGCTACCCACAAGTCGACCCCGCTGTTTACCAGGGAATGGTTCGCCTCCTCCACCAGAACGGCGTACCCGTCGGCACGCATGCTGTCGGCGATCGTGCCATGGATTGGGTCGTCGATACTTACGCCCTCGTTGAGCAGGAGCAACCCCATCCCGGCTTGCGCCACAGCATCATCCATGCCAACCTTCCGACCGTGCACGCCCTCGACGTGATGGTCACCCTACAGAAAAAATACGACGCCGGCTACCCGGAAATGCAACCCGGATTCCTCTGGTGGATCGGTGACATCTACGCGGCCAGTTATGGTCCCAAACGCGGCCAGAGCCTGGAACCCTTCAAGACTCTCAACTCGCGCGGTATTCTCTGGTCCGGCGGGTCAGACTACTTCGTCACCCCGGTTGCTGCCCGCTACGGCCTGTGGGCTTCGGCAGCGCGCCAGACCGCCAAAGGCACCTACGGCTTGCGCCCCTTCGGAATGGCAGAAGCCGTCGATATGCATACCGCCCTCCGCAGCTACACCGCCTGGGGCTCGCGCCAAATGTTCCTGGAAAACAAGATCGGTTCGCTCGAGGTAGGCAAGAAGGCCGACATTGCGATCTGGGACCGCGACCTCTACGCTGTCCCGACCGATCAGGTCAAAGACCTGAAATGCCTGATGACTTTGTTCGATGGCGAAGTGGTCTACGCTTCGCCAGACTCGTCTGCAATAACCGGAGTCCACTAAACTAACCGCAAATTTGGCAAAAAAAGGTTAGCCGACATTACCGGCCAATCTCTGCCCACTTCTCAGGAGGTGCGGAGTTTGCGCGTTTCGCTGACAATCTTGGTGAGCCGGTTGGATAGGCGGTCGAGGCAAGCGCGAGAGTCGCAATGTGGCAGCACGCGGCGGAACATCTCGAGCACATGTTGAGCCGCCAGCAAGGAATCGATTACTCCCTCGAGTCCAGCTCGAACGCGGGTGGACGGCACTTTCGGCTGTGGAACGAGATGCCGAGGTCGTGAACGAGCCAGTTGATATTCCCGCTGGAGATCAGTCAATGCCACGTCGACATAACGCATGGTCATTTCAGGAGAGGTGTGGCCGAGTAACTTCATGAGCACGGGAAAGCTCACGCCGGCACGCAGCATTTCTGTGGCATAGGTATGACGAAGCTGATGAGGAACGATGCGGGTGGAGAGGCCGAGGGTATGGCAGACCTGATGCAAGTAATCACGCAGTTGACCAACCAGGGCTTCTTTGCTGCTTGCGCGGGCCAGGAGCCGTCCATCGGCCGGCAGCGGATCCAGGGAACGAAAGAATGCCAGGCGTTGGACGAGTTCACAGGCAAAGAAATCCACAGGGACCATACGTTCGGTTTTTAGCTTCCCGAGGGGCACATGAATCGCCCATTGCTCTGATCCGGTGGAGCGAAGGCAATCGCAGGACAGATCGGCGCATTCGCCAATGCGCATGCCGGTGTGGCGCAGCAACAAAAAAACATTGCCACCCAGATCATTACGGCGGCGGAACTCCTGCTGGAGAAGCTGATCCTGCTGTAGAGTGAGCGGCCGTGGGAGTCTCTGCGGTGGACGCGGAAAATCCTCACGTCGGATCAGGCGGACGAGTTCCGCAAGCTCTTCCGACCAAGCCAGTTCGTTCAAGAGAGAGCGCAGAGCGATGAGCTGGTTAATGTAGGAGGCGGTCGACAGGGGCCGCACTTTTGAGCGCAGATGAGACATCCAGCCCAGGATGTGGGGCTCACGACGCATTTGCTCAAGACCGTTCACTTGGGGATATGCGAGGCCAAGAAATCTCAGGAAATTGCGCGCGGTACCGCGGTAGTGGCGAATGGTATCGGGACTGAGTGCAACGCTGAAGGAATCAACGGCACGATCGAAGACCGGCGCCAGAGGATGCTGAAGCGGTGGGCGGCGAGCGCGGTTCATGAGGAAATCTTCGGGACAGGACGAGTGTGCTGCGCCACTGCACGTGCATACTCAACATAGACGTCTTGTGGGGTGATCTGCACATAGCGCAGCGTGGTTTGAATGTCGGCGTGACCCATCAGCTGCATGAGCGCGGGCAGGCTTATCCCAGCACGTACCATATCGTAGGCAAAGGTGTGTCGAAAACGATGCGGGTGGGCGAGCTTAATGCCAGAGGTTCGGCGATGGTAGCGGAACAAGGAGCGCAATCCCGCAGTGCTCATACGGGTTCCACGCGCAGGTCCTTTCAGCGAGACGAACAATGCGGGGCTGCATGGATTGGGTCGTTCTAGTCGCAGATAGTGATCGAGCAGTTGAATGCTTTCTGGCGCAAGCGGGAGGAAGCGAAGTTTGTTGCCTTTGCCACGAACGCGGAGTTGCGCTTCCGCCAGCAATACGTCATCCGGATTCAAAGCCAACACTTCGGCGGAACGGAGCCCATGCAGGAGCATCAAACCCACGATGGCCAAGTCGCGTGAGGTACGAAAACTCGACCAGAAGTGGGCCACTTCATTCACTGAGAGCGGCACGATGTTACGTTTAGGTACCCTCACTCGCAGCCGGCTGATTGCCTGCCGTGGGCGCGCTAGGCCCATGGGTCCACGCCGCAAGAAAGCTTGATGAAAACCGCGAGCGATCTGACAAGGAGCGTTCGGGAACTGGTTGCGCAGAGCGCGATCCGTGACGGCAACGCGGTCGTTGATGAGGGAAGCCGATGGCCGAGGTTGTTGGCTGGACTGGAAGCGCACGTAATCCAGGAGTGTCGACTCGGCAAGGTCTCCTTCCACGATATCGCCGGTGTGATGAATGCTTTCCCACCAGCGGACGAAGTGCAGCAGGTTGTGAGCGTAGGTTCGTAGAGTCGAGTCCGCTAGGCGACGGACGTATTCGCGGTCTAGATAACGATTAATCCAGCCGACCTCCCAGCCGGTGGTTTGCTCGATTATGTGAATCGGGCTTCGTGCGTCATGGGAGTGCAGATAGATCACGCGGAACTTCACGGCTGAGCCACCTCCAGCAGAGACTGAAACTGCCGCGCATCACCGCCCTGGACGAAGAAGTGGTTGGGATCATGGCCAGGAGGCAGGAGGACGCGGCGAGTGGCAATACCTCGCGCCCGGAGACGATATGCAAGCTGTTGCGAGGCTTGTTGAGCGCTGCCATTAGCGTCAACATCGAAGGTGAGATAAACCGTGCGTTTGTTGTCGCACAGTTGCCGAAACTGGCAGGCGTTGAGGTGGGTGCCCAACGAGCAGGTGAGGTGATGAAAACCTGCCTGCCACAACACGGCATAGTCGAACAGCCCCTCGACGAGAATTACCTCCGGGCAATGCCGGACCTGCTCCCAGGCATACAAGCCGCCCTTGGGGCGAGGCAGAAATCGATGGGCAAAGGCATCGCCCAGGCTACGGCCGTAGAGGTTGACAATGCGTCCGCCGTGACTGCAGGGGAAGACGACGCGACCGTAGAAGGTGTCGCGGCCTTGAGAGTTGACCAGGCCCACCTGGCGAAGAAGATGGAAAGAATAGCCTTGAGCGGAGAGATGCCGGCGCAGGCATCCGCCAGGAGCATAGCCGATGCGCAGCTCTTTGATTAATGCAGGATCGTGCAGTCCGCGTCGCTCAAGATAACGCAGTGCCTCAGGGTAGCGATCGAGCTGCTCTTGATAGAACGCGGCCACCGCATTAAGCACGGTGGCAGAGTCGACGGAGTCGACTGGAGGAGCGCTTTGCTGCTCGAGGTAGGCAAGACTTTGGCGGAAAGAGAGATGGCGGGACAACTCGACAAAACGAATTAAATCGCCCCCCCGACCGCAACCGTGGCAGTAGAAGAGATTTTTACGGGCGTTGACATAGAACGAAGGCTGCGTCTCCTGGTGTAGCGGACAGAGTCCGACGAACTCGGAGTCGTAACCCGCTGGCCGGGCGGCCCAGTTCTGCTGTTGTAAGTAATCGAGCAGCGGCCAGCGCTGTTTGAGTTGTTCGACATCCCCGCCCACGATGCTGTTTGCCTCCGAAGGCTGAGCGTAGGAGAAGCTCGCCGCCATTCACAGGCAAGGATGGTAGGTGGAAGAAAATTTTTCTCAGAGACGCAGGGGCCCAAGAATCCGCAGAATCGGATTTAGGCAAGGCAACAGCCAAGCTTCGTGATCTACGGGACCACACGCCACCCAGTAAGCAACGCGAGCCAGCGTTTGGCGCAGGAACGAAAAAGCCAGTTGAGAGCGATCCAGGCCGCTCGACCAGCGGCGGATGGTAGAAGCATCGGGCACGCGGTTAGGGTCTTTGAGTGTAGGCATCGCGTCTTCCCACGAGCAGTGTTCCACAAAGCGCCGTCGCAATGCCTGACCGCGCGCCAGCAAGCTGTAATGCGTGTAAGGGAGAGAAAGCAGTGGGAGGAAAGTGAAGGTCGTCCTGCAAACTGGGCAGCGACCGCGACGGATGCCAATCCAATCGCGATCCTCATCGTGCGCCTGCTTGCTGCGGCGGCCGTGGCCGATGATCGAATCCCGTTCACATACAGGGCATCGCCGCAGGAGCTTGTCGCAGTCTCTGGCCCAATCAGTTTCAAGCTTGTGCGGCAGCGCAGAAAGTGGGATAAAAAGAATCGTAGTTCGTTGGGGCTCTGCCCCCGGCGCTGACCCGCCAAGATCTGAACCGGAAGCAGAGCTCCTTCTCCTGAAAAGCCCCCAATCGCAAGAGAATAAAGTCTTTCCGGCTAGAGTTTTTAGAATTTGATTCGAATGGTTGGCCGGTAATTATCGACCAATCGGGAGTTGTTAACACTACTTCCCCGACGAACGTCTATGATCTTTTGAGGATTTTGCGCGCATGGCCAGGTCCGGCAACCGAGGTGACCTGCTCGCCGCAGGCCTAGAACCCCGGCCTGTGAGGGAGCAGTTCGCGTCGGAACCCTCGGCGGACGCGGCCTGGGTGGCTGCGGCGCGGGACGGCGACCGGGCAGCGTTTGGGCAGCTCTACCAGCGATACGCTCGCATGGTCCACGGAGTTTTGCTGGCGAAGGTCCCGGTTGGCGAGGTCGATGACCTCGTTCAGGATGTCTTCATCAGGGCCCTTCGCCGCCTGTCGACGCTGCGGGAAACCGCAAGCTTTGGAGCGTGGCTGGCAGCGATCGCTCGCAATGTGGCGAGTGATTACCACCGTCGATCGGTGCCAGAGGAAGCGCTGACCGACGATGCGTTTGACAATGAAATCCAGTGCGGAATGTCCAGCGGAGATCAGGATGGGCTCGCCGCCGCAGTCCTCGACGCAGTCATGAGTCTGTCCGAAGCCTATCGGGAGACCGTGATTCTGCGGCTGGTCGAGGGTATGACCGGTCCTGAAATTGCGGCTCATACGGGGATGACGCACGGCTCGGTGCGCGTCAATTTGCATCGCGGCATGGAGCAACTGCGCGCGAAGCTGAATCCCGACCCGAGATGCGACCGGCCAGAACAGGAGAAGTCCTAGTCATGGACATGGGGAACTATCGAACGGAAAACAGACCAGCGGCGAACAGTGGCGACTATTTGTGGGACAGATCGGGCGAACCCGATCCCGAGATCCAGAGGCTGGAAGGGTTACTCGGGAAGTTTCGACAGGACTCGCCCACGCCGATTTTTCCGGAGGTCGTCCGCGAACGACGATGGCCATTCTTTGCCTGGAGGATGCGGCTGTTTCCCGCTTTGGCTCCGGCAGCGGTTGCTCTGACAGCCATCGTTGCAGTGACATTTCTGGTGTACAGAACGAAGCCCGCTCCAACTACGGTGGCGGGTTGGGCTGTGTCCAGCGTGGAAGGGACACCTCGAATCGGGCAAAAAACGATCAGCACGAAACAGGGAGCGAGCCGTCTCGGCATTGGCCAAATGCTTGAAACCGACCGTCAGTCGCGGGCCAGCCTCCAGGCGGACGATACCGGCAAGATCGAGGTGGACCCGAGCACACGCCTGCGGTTGCTGAGCATGGGTTCAGGGCTGAAGCGGATTGCTCTGGATCGGGGAACGATTCATGCCTATATCTGGGCGCCTCCCGGTCAATTCGTGGTTGACACGCCATCGGCCGTAACCGTGGATCTGGGTTGCGCCTACACTTTGCAGGTCGACGATTCCGGCGCAGGCACAGTGCGCACATCCCTCGGATGGGTCGGATTCAAGCTGAATGGCCACGAGTCCTTCATCCCTGCGGGCGCAGCCTGCGCGACCCGGCCGAAGGTCGGTCCCGGCGCTCCGTACTTCGAGGATGCTTCGGCAGAGTTTCGCTCTGCTTTGTCGAGATTCGATTTTGAGGACAGCACACCAGGGCAACGGGCACATGATGTGGCGATCGTACTGGGCGAGGCTCGCAACCGCGATGCACTCACGCTGTGGCATCTCCTGGCGCGTGTCGATGAGGGGCAGCGAGTCCTCGTCTACGACCGGTTGAGCCAGCTCGTGCCTCCTCCGGCCACGGTCACGAAAGAAGGAATCTTGCGACTCGATCAGCCCATGCTGGACCTGTGGTGGAACGAACTTGGGTTTGACGACATCTCGGTTTGGCGCCATTGGGAGCGCTCTTGGGCTGGAACCGCCACGCCAGTTCGCGAAAACTGACCTGCGGCATCCTGCCTCGCAATCAAGCCTCCAGTTTTCCCGGGTAAAGCCGCACCGGATTGTTAACAGTCCGCTTTCTCTCGGCGTCTCTTGAAACGTAAGGTAAATCCCCAAGACCGGGAGGCATCCAGAACATGAATTCACACGCTTTTTCACGCCTCGCGATCAGTACCGTGGCCCTTTTGCTCGGGTTTACAACCCTCGCACAAGCCGGACCACCTCTTATCTGCCATCCCATCGAAATCGGGCCAGCGAAGTCGCTGCCCTGGGTAGAGTTCAACCACACAGGAAGCACGGACTATGACCTGAAGAACCTCAGCCGAGACACGCTGACAATTCTCGATTCGCGCACGCCCGTGTTAGTGCGCATGGAGACCTTACGTCGGGCCACAATCTACGCTCGCCAAGACCCACAAGTGGCGAAGGAGCTAATCACCCGACTTCAAGCGCGCGCGGCTGACTCAGACGCTACCGGACGCCCGGACGCCTTCGCATGGTTCGACCTTGGCTACTTGGCAGAAGCTTACAAGCAATGGATGGGCAAAGGAGAGCCCAACCCCGCAGCCGGCCTGGACGGATATAGCTGGGTAAGAAAGGCAATCAGGTTGCGCGGGTCGGATCCAGAGATGGAATTCGCAGCTGCCCTGATCACCCTGCCCAGCCCGGACAGCGCTCACCGGGATCATGTCCGAAAGGCAATGGCAGGAGCACAGAACGATCCTCTTCTCGCTCAAAACCTGGCCTCCAACTTCAACCGCCGGACAATCTCCGAACTTCTCGTCGCCGCTCCCGCAGGAAGGTCTCAGCAATGAACCCGGCAATAAGGAGGTGTCGTATGGAAGAGAGAATCAGATCATGGCTTCCTGGTTTGTTGGCCTGCGGGCTGTTGGCCTTCTCGCTCGCGGGCTGGACCGCCGACGAGCAGCACACAGTTCCCGACCTCACGGTCCACGAGTGGGGGACGTTCACCTCGATTGCCGGTAAGGACGGTCGCGCGGCGGAATGGTTGCCCTTAGGCTTGCCACGATTCCCGCCGTCTATCGATCTGCCCCAATTCGTGGAGCGTATCAACGGCGTCAACTTCAAGCTGGGGCTGCGCGGCACCATTCGCATGGAGACGCCAGTGCTCTATTTTTATTCTCCGCGCGACGTCACCGTGTCGGCGAGAGTGTCCTTCTCCAAGGGACTCATCACCGAGTGGTATCCCCATGCCGATCGTGTTGAGCCGGGCGGAGTCGTGCCCGATACCAGCTTGAGTCACTTATCGGCGGATGGCAGCATTTTGTGGGATCACGTTGCCGTTTCTCCGAATCTGGCGGGCGAGTTCCCCAGCGAGGCGCAGGCGAATCGCTACTACGCTGCTCGTGAGACCGCTTCCTCTCCGCTCCGCGTCCAGACCAGTGCCGGGGAGCAGCAAGAGAAATTCCTTTTTTATCGCGGAGTTTCCGCAAGCCCCATGCCGCTTTTCGCCAGGTTGACCTCCGACGGAAAGCTTGTGGTCAAAAGGCTTGGCGGAAACGAGATTCCAAACGCCATTCTTTTTGAGCGCCGGGGCGAACGAGTCGGCTATCGTCTAACCGGCGCTCTAACCGATGAAACCACCGTCGACCCTCCGCTGCTGACCGGAAGCATAGATCCTCTCCTCGGCGATCTGGAAGAGATTCTCGTCGGTCAGGGTCTATATCGAGACGAAGCCCACGCCATGGTTGAGACTTGGAAGGACTCCTGGTTCGAAGAAGGCAGTCGCCTGATCTACATCGTGCCGCGCGGATTCATCGACCAGGTCTTGCCTCTCACTGTCGATCCAGCACCAGGACAGATCGTGCGTGTCTTTGTCGGTCGACTTGAAATCGTGACCCCCACCACCGCGAAAGCTGTTAAAACAGCCCTTGCCCATAACGATAAAGAAATCCTCAAGAAATACGAACGCTTCCTGGAGCCGATTCTCCAAACCGCAAAGCAGGAACATTAAAAGAAGAAAATTCGAGAACGCAGAGGCGGCGAATTCTCTGAAACCAAGGAATTCGTGACGGCAGAAAGGCGAAGATTGACACAATATCAGCTTGCCCATCATTCCCGGATCACGGGCGACTGACGGTACAGTCGCGGCACTATTGTGATCATTGGTCGGTGGCAGGAAGCCACCGGTCATGAAGCGGAACCCGGTTCTTACTCGCCGAGGAGATCAGCGAGAATCCATGCTGTCCCGGCAATCGCGAAGGTCTCGACGTTTTCGCTCCAGTTCGTATGATTGTGGAGATCCGAAAGAAGCAACGGTACCCACACGAGTAGCCCAAAGATTACGAGCATCATTGTCAGTAGGCGAGCCGCGAGAAGTGCCATCCAACTGGTAAGAAGAGCCACAGCCGCGAGTGCGAGCAAAACAGTCGTCGTTACCGCCCAAAACAGCTGACTTGGCGGAAGCCACTTCGGAACAAGCTTGGCGGTAGCGTTAAGATAAACCGCTTGTTCGAGGGTAAAGGAAACGACACAGATGCCCAAAAGGATGCGGCCGACCCGACGAAGCGTTTCCTGGGACCATGCCAATGACCAGCGCGCATAAACGATCGCCGCTCCGGTCAGGAGAGAGAACTGCTCGAAGAAGTTGCCCCAGCTATTGTAGATCTGCGGTTTGGCGACGATTCCTGGCACGCACAGTATGGCGAACACTAGATAAACCGCAGCCAGGACAACTGCGCCCGTTTTCACCGTCCGACGGAACTGAATCGCAGCACCGCCGAAGATCTGGGCAGCGGCGGCGGCGTAGACAATGTAACGCAGGTGCTGCCCGTCGTTGTTGTCGTGCCAGGCCAGCGTGATGAGGCCAAAGGCCAAACCCGCCAGTCCGAAAACATGACGGCCTAGGTTCGAACTAGTCGTTGATACGGTCATTTGTCTTCTCAATCCCGCTCACTCGAGGTGGGTCACGATGCGGAAGAGCCGATCGTCGGTAACGTTCATTTGAGGCAACCGGGGGATCGCAAAGGATGCACCGAGCTTTATACAACCGGATGGATCAAGGGTGTAGTGCCACAACGCTGGAATGTGAAGCAGACACTCAATCTTGCAGCGTCGCGAAAGCGTCGTTCTCCGTTCTCCGTTCTACATTGTTCGTGTAGCCTCCTGATCAGCTCGATATTTTAGTCCAGGATGAGTGAGAGAGTTTCATAACCCGCCCCGAGTCTCTTTGCCCCTTTCTGCCACACGCAGGAGCCAAAGCGAACGCGGTTCAGCGCACGGGTGAAAGCTTACACACCACTTGCTATAACCTACGAATGCGCCTGCACAATTACGCACCCCGGGCCGCGCACCTCAAATGGCTCCTCGGTTCTGACCGGCCATCCGTCGGTAGGTCATGAGGGACCTCACCGGCGGAGCCCGCAACGCGATTGCAGCCGAGCGGTATCGCGTCGCACGAGAAGGGGGGAGCCCAACTTTTCGCCCGCCAATCTGCTGCTGGCGACTGCGGCGGGAGCCCCCGCGGGTGGAAAGACGAT
>Ga0207040_1106_pt1 | contig 25137 bp, 20 predicted proteins | sample Alteio_BWMinCont_72_FD_153279 | JGI IMG/M metagenome (GOLD analysis project Ga0207040, IMG submission 153279) | Enriched cells from forest soil in Barre Woods Harvard Forest LTER site, Petersham, Massachusetts, United States -... | ecosystem: Environmental > Terrestrial > Soil > Temperate forest >... | reverse complement strand
GGCGGTTTACGGGAATTTCGCTTTGGCAACAGACCACACCTTTCTCCAAAGCGAGAGCACGGACGGCAAAGTGACCGGCACCGAAACCCGGGTGCTTCGCATGTTCGCCAAGGAAGATGGGAAGTGGAGGCCCGCGGGCGCCGCCCTGGTGCCGGTTCTGCAGTAACGACGTTTCGTTTAGGGGACGCGCTCGAATTTAATCGGTCGCAATATATCCGAAATGCAGGAGGTCGGGGCTTTAGCCTCGACGTTTCCGTCATTCATTCGTGGGCGTCAGCACTTGAAGTTTCGGGGACTGACGCCCATTCTTTTTGACGGCGCTCGCCCGGCCGAACGGTCGGACCTCCTTGAAACCAAAGGGGAACGGGACGATGTGGCGTTCCGGGCCATCCCTCCCCGCTTTTTTGATAAACTCGAGACGAGATACTTCGGCGAGAGGAGGAATCTCATGGCCAGCGAACCTCTCCTAGCAGCCGCCCCCTATCTCACCGAACAGAAATACCAGGACTACACACCCAGGCAACACGCGGTTTGGGCTGAACTGGTCCACCGGCGGCGCCCGCAGGTGGACGAGTACGCCTGCAAGGAGTACCTAGAAGGATATGAAATCATCGGATTACAGGACGATCGCCTTCCGGATCTCGGCGCAATCAGCGATCGCATAAGGCCCAGAACCGGCTGGAGCGCCACGCCGGTGAGCGGCTTTCTTCCCGGCGAAGCGTTTTTTGAAATGCTCGCTGCGCGAAAATTTCCCACGACCACGTGGCTGCGCAGCCAGGATTCGCTCGAATACATTCCCGAGCCCGATATTTTTCACGATGTCTTCGGACACGTCCCGATGCACGCGCATCGCGTATTCGCGGACTTCCTTCAGCACTACGGCAGCATCTGCGCGCAAGCGATGGATGCCGATATTCTGGAACGATTGGGCCGCCTGTTCTGGTACACCGTCGAGTTCGGGCTGATTCGGCAGAATGGGAAAATTAAAGTGTACGGAAGCGGCGTCATCAGTTCCCATCGAGAATGCACGAACGTGATTGAAGTAGGCTGCGCCATCCGAGAATTTAATTTGGACGAAGTGCTCGCGACGAAAGTCAAAGTGGATGAGATCCAGAAGCGCCTCTTCGCGATCGAAAGCTTCGATCAAATTTACGAGGCGGTGCAGGAAGCTGAGAAGCGTTTGTTGAGGGTGTGAGTAGCACAGGCTTCAGCCTGTCGATTTTTCTGATTAGCAGGCCAAAACCCACATCAGGCTGAAGCCTGCGCTACGAAAGTCGCCGGATTTGACACTGGATCAAAACGCGATCACAATCGCCGAATCTCGTGGAGGTGCATCATGTCAGCGCACATGTGCCTCGATTGCGATTCTCCGGGCGACGGAAGCTGCCCCGTTTGCCACGGCATAGGAATGCTCCCCGGAGACAACCTTTCCGAATCTTTTGATGGGCCGGGGAGCCGAGTAGCCTGCACGTCCTGCAACGGCAGCGGAGAGTGCCGGAAATGCGACGGAAGCGGCCAAGTCGAGGTTGGAGGCGAAAGTTAAAAGTTTCCCGCGCTGCCTGCCACCGACTGCAATTTGCGGTAGCAAAGGCTCCAGCTTGTGGGTTTTCGTCCTTGCAAGCATTACACCCCACAGGCTGAAGTCTGTGTTAGGAAAGTCACCGGTCTATTGCACAGCGAAGACCAGCACCTCGGCGCAGGTTGGCCCGTGCGGCGGCACAGCTACGAAATACTCATTCAACGCGGGTACGAGTAAACCGGTCTTGCCTAGCGGACCAGTAGGAATCTTCCCTATATCCTGAAAGTGATCCGCGTCGATTTCCTTAAATACGTTGACGAACCCCTCGCCCGTCGCCACGTAAGCCCTTTTGCTGGCGGGATCGAATACCATGTCGTCAACACCGGTAGAAATCGGAAAGTTTTGCAGCACTTTTCCGGTGTCGGAATCGAGCACATTCATATTGCCGTCGCGGCACGCGGCGAAAAGCCGGTGATTTTTCTCGTCAATTGCCACGGAAGCGTTGATTTTACACGTCAGCGGCCAGACCGCAGCCACGGCCTGCTTCTTGCGGTCAATCACGCCAATGGAATTTTTCTCGGTCATATTCAGGAAGAGCCTGGATCCTGATTTCTCGACAACCATGGCTTCCAGCCGATTGGAATCGATCTTGATCTGGCCGACTTTTTCTCCTGTATCCGTGTTCACAATTTCCAGGAACGTGTAGTCGAGCTTTGCATCCAGACCGCCGTCCGCAATGTACAGATTGTGCGTCACGGGGTCATACCCGGTCGCATCCGAGTCCGCTAAAAGTTTGACGCTCTTCAACAACTCGTACGTGGTTCCGTTAAAAATCTTCAAATCGCCGTCGGAGCCGTCTGTCACAAAAATTCTGTCGATGTCGGCGCGGTACACGACGGAATGCCCGACGCCGATTCCCTTGATGCTGTGCACAAATTTGCCGGTGCGAATGTCGTAGACTTCAATCGTCTTGTTATCTTCCGGAACGACAAAGAGCCGGTTATTTTTCAGGTCTGGCGTTAGGTGGTCGAAATGGTTCTGAACTCCGACCATTCGCGTCGTCGTCAAATTCTTGGCAAGCTGATCCGCGGAAACGTCCGGTTCGCTGCTGCGAATGTCCTTGAGTTCGATGGTCTTAACCAATTTAAGGGGAGGAGTATCCTTGGCAAACACGAACGCGCGCGGCGCTGTCCACGCCACGATCGCGAGCGCGGCGACCCAGAACAAATACCGTGTATACGAACGCATCTATACCCCCACCCTTCGAAAATTGGAAAATACGCTGTGCCGCAATGAATGGATCATAGCACGCGATTGATCTGCCGCCCAACCCGCCCTACTTGTGTAGCCGCTAGGCCCCGGGCAGCTGGATCCGCGGCTGGATTCAATAGCATACTTGCCTGTGCGGTTTTAAAGGCTGCCGCTACAACCACACCGAAGCTACGGTCCAACTTCCTCTACACAATTTCAGCCAAGCCCTCAGCCAAGCCCTCTGCCAAGCCCTCTGCCAAGCCCTCTGCCTTGACACTGGCAGGGCACGGGCGTATACGGGGAGTGACCCTGTTCGCGGCCGCAGATACTCAAGGAGGCGTCTAATGAGCACAAAAAAGCGGGATAGTGGAACACGCATCAGCCAGTTGGAAGAAGGAGCGCAACGCGCCAAGCCGATCCTTCACCAGCACGCCAGGGAAATTCAGCCCTACGGAAAAATAGCCAAATTATCGATCGCCCTCGACGAAACCGCCTGTGAATCGAGCATCAACAACCTGAACCAGATTCTGGCGGACACCATGACGCTGCGCGACATGTACAAGAAGCATCACTGGCAGGTCGCCGGCGCCACTTTTTATCAACTTCATCTGCTCTTTGACAAGCACCATGGCGAGCAGGACGAACTGGTCGACACCATTGCCGAGCGAATCCAACTCCTCGGCGGCGTCAGCATCGCCATGGCCGCGGATGTCGCGGAAACTACGATCATTCCGCGTCCGCCTCGAGGCAGGGAAGAAGTGCCCGTTCAGATTTCACGCCTTCTCGAAGCCCACGAGTTCATCCTGAAAGAAGCGCGCACGATGGCCCGCGAAGCCTCAGAGGTCGGCGACGATGGAACCAACGATCTGCTGGTGAGCGACGTCATTCGCGGCAACGAGCTGCAGGTCTGGTTCCTTTCCGAGCATTTGGTGGCCATGCCTCTGACGCATCCCGAGCAGGCCAAAGCCGCGTCCTCCGGAAGCTAGGCTCCAGTAGCACAGGCCGGTGCTACGTACAACTCAACCTGTTTACGTTTTGTTTGCCCCAGCCGATTTTCCGCGGATCATCGCGACCAGTTCCCGCGTGACGGGCACGTCGATGTCATGTGCTTCCGCGCGCCGAAGAATCGCTCCGGCGATGCCGTCCAATTCGGGCAGATTGCCGGCAGCCACGTCCTTCTGCATCGAACTGCGCCCTCCCGGCGGAGTTTTATCGAAGAATGCGACGATCGTCGAAGCCTCCAGCGGCGTCCCGCTCGCTGTGCCCACCGCAGCCACTTCGCGAGCCATGCCTTCCAGCCTTTTTCGCCAGGCAGGGTCGCTGCTCACTTCGCCAATGGTTAGCCCCGAAGCCGAAGTCGTCAACGCAAACGGCGCAAGGATGGAGAGTTTCGTCCAAAGCAGCTTCATCTCGTCCGCGACGAATTGGCAAGCGAATCCAAATTTCCTGAATTCCTCGGCCGTGGACGCCAACCTGCCCTCGCCGATCGCGGAGAACGCAAGGCGTATCGCCATGCCGCGGTGAATGAATTTCCCCGGCGCGACCCTCTCGGCCTCCACGCCAATGCTTGCTGGGACAACTCGATCGTGTCCGAAGCGCGCACGTAGCAAGGTGACATGGTCGATCCCGTTCAACAGCGGTACAACCGCTCCAATTTGATCGGGATTCACGGCGACGCTGCGCAGCGCGGATTCGAGCTGCGTAGCCTTGACCGTGATCCACAAAACGTCGTACGGGCCGGCAACGCTTGTGGCGCGATCCACCGGAACACGAAATGAACCAAGGGGACTCTGCAGGGAAATCTCCGCAGGATAATCCTTCCACGTTTCCGGACGAAGCACGAGCGTGACGGACTCTGCCGACTTTGCGAGCGCCACACCGATGAGACCTCCAACGCCGCCTGCTCCCAGAATTGCGTGACGCATGTTTCCCTCCATTTGCTAGGACGGGCTTCGGCCTGTCTCGCGGGCACCGACCCTGCTGCCGATCAACCAGTCTGGCTGAAGCCTGTCTGACGGATCGCTGAGCCATTTATTGTACGACGGGTTTAAATTTCATTCACTTTCAAGTGTCGCTCCTTTCGTCGGAATCGATGTAAGTTAGGAAACGAACGGTGAGATCGGCTGGCGTCTTCAACGACGCCGAAATGTTATGATTCGACTATGGTAACGGAGAAGGGCACACCGAAGATTGCTTACTTCTGCATGGAAATCGCTCTGGATCCCGCGATTCCTTCTTACGGCGGAGGCTTAGGGATTCTGGCGGGCGACATGCTGCGATCGGCAGCCGATCTGGAACTGCCGATGGTAGCCATTTCGCTGGCATACCGAAACGGCTATTTTCGGCAGCGACTCGATCAGCAAGGGAACCAAATCGAGGAGCCTGATCCGTGGCAACCGGAAACCGTGCTTCCACCAGTTCAAGTGGCGTTTACTGTACGCATCGAGGAGCGTGACGTCCACGTTCGCGCATGGCGCTACAGCGTCCACGGCTTGTCAGGATTCATCGTTCCCGTCTATCTGCTGGATACCGACTTGCCCGAAAACTCCGATTACGACCGCACGCTCACCGATTCGCTGTACGGTGGCGATCAGCACTATCGAATCTGCCAGGAAGTGCTCCTTGGTATTGGCGGCATCACGTTGCTGCGCCACCTGAACGTTTCGCATATCGGCAGCTATCACATGAACGAGGGTCACGCTGCGTTCCTCACCCTGGCCATGCTCGAGGAGCAGCTAAAGCTTCGCAAGTACACCGTGGCCGTGGAAGCGGATATCGAAGTGGTGCGCCGCCACTGCGTGTTTACCACGCACACGCCGGTGGAAGCGGGTCATGACCGGTTTCCCTGGGACCTGGTTCACCAGGTGTTCGGTGAATACCGGACCGGACTCTTGCAGCAAGCAGGCTTCGCCAACGCGGACATGCTGAATATGACCGACCTCGCCATTCACTTTTCGCGGTACGTGAACGGCGTGGCCATGCGGCACGGTGAAGTTTCGCAGCACATGTTCCCTCAATTTCCAATCCACGCGATTACGAACGGCGTGCATGCCGCCACGTGGGCGTCCCCGCAATTTCAGGAGTTGTTCGATCGCGAGATTCCGGAGTGGCGCCGCGACAACGCGTACATTCGTTACGCGGTCGGCATTCCGATCGAGGACATTCGTAAAGCGCATCGCCTCGCCAAGGCGGCGCTGATTAAAGAAGTTCAGAAGCGCACGGGAATCCAGCTGGATGAATCGGTGCTCACCATCGGCTTCGCTCGCCGTGCAGCTACCTATAAGAGGGCCGACCTGCTTTTCAAGGATGCCGAACGCCTGAAATTCATCGCCAAGTCGGCCGGCCCGATTCAGATTTTGTATGCCGGAAAAGCCCATCCCCATGATGCAGGCGGCAAAGCCCTGATCCAGCGCGTGATTCAGACCGCCGCCGGCCTGAACGACAATATTAAAATCGTGTACCTTGAGAATTACAACATGGCCCTTGCCAAGCTCATCACTTCCGGCGTCGATCTGTGGCTCAATACCCCGCAGCGCCCGCAGGAGGCCTCGGGCACAAGCGGCATGAAGGCTGCGCTAAATGGGGTTCCAAGCCTGAGCGTCCTGGACGGCTGGTGGGTGGAAGGATGCGTGGAGGGCGTGACGGGCTGGGCGATTGGCTACGACACCAAAATTGCCGGCGACGAATCGGCGGCGGAAGTCGCCTCGCTTTACGACAAACTCGAACACCAGATCGTTCCCATGTTCTATCGCGCGCCCGAAGCCTACGCGCAGGTCATGCGGTCGTGCATTTCGCTGAACGCCAGCTTTTTCAATACTCATCGCATGTTGAGTCAGTACAAGGCCAATGCCTACTCGCCGCGGGCCCTCATTAAAAAAGCAAAAGAAGTTTAACCTGGATATCTCCCCGCGGATGCGCCGTAAGCTCGCATCTCGACGGCATAAGGTCGTAACCCGCATTCGGGGGTGGCGGCGTCCCGCCGGCGACTTTACGCCGCGATAAGAGTACAGCAATCGTCGGCGAGGCGCCGGCGCCACCCACCCCACTCACCACAACGAAAGGGCGTGCCCGCTCGTCCATTTCGCAAGATTCGTCCGCTTCCTATCACGCTAACGCGCAAAACCTTTGTGCATTTCGAGTAGTACTGTCGATCTATAGACGCGGTCCGGACCTAAAGCTAGGCTATTTCTTTGAGGCCGAGATCCAGTCTGGGGCCTTCGTCCTAGATGCTTTAAGGCCAAAGCCTTGAGGATGTTAGCCGTGAATGAACTCCAGCAACGGATTTTTTCGATGAAAGAAGGAGAGGCTCCGTCGGATCATTTAGACCGGCGTCGCGAGCCTCGCGTCCAAGTCGATCGGTTGGTCTATGTCCAGCCCGCCAATGCAAGTATCGGCCATTTTGAGGAAGTTCGCAGCATGAGGGATCTCAGCCGCAGTGGTTTCTACTTCACCACCGAACGGAATTCTTACCAGCCGGGCATTCAGCTCCACGTTGTTCCGGCATTCGGATGCCTCAATCTGGAATACTTGGGTGAAGTGGTGAGGGTCGAGGAGCTGCCATTCGGCGAATTCGGCGTCGCCGTCCGTTTGATCCGCGTTGAGAAAATGGTGGCCGCCGCACGCACCACTACCATGGAGACATTCGAAGCCCTGGCGCGGGCGGATAATACGCCGGTACCTCTGCCGCAATGCGAACCAAGCATTTCTTCCTAGGCTTTTCTCTCACTTGCCGTCAGGATTTCCAACCGTTCGCGCAATTCGTCGCTCGGTCTAACTTGCGCGCCATTGTTCCTTTGTCGGTCGATTGCGCCGTTCGCTTTAAAGTGCCCCGCCCGCAAGCCATTTCTTTCCCAGGGCATATAGGGCGTCCGCGTCGGGGCCCCTTAGGCCAGGCATATCCAACTTGACCTTGAATCCGAGACTGGACTGAAGGTAGGCCAGGTGTCGGTAGCCTTCGGGGAACTGCGCCAGGATCTTCGGATCGAGTTTCACTGTTGCCGAAGGATCGACGGGATCCATGCGGTCCTTCTCATAAAATAGGCGTCTTAGAACGATGGCCCAGCGATCCTTGCGCTTCTCGAAAAAATCGTAGAAGCGGCCGGTGCAAAGAACATCCACCACGACGCCATGTACCGGAGCGCGCTGCGAAATGGTCATCTTCGTCTGGGCGATGGCCCGCGCGCGCGCAACCTCCACCGAGGTTCCTCCCAACAAGTGCAGAATGCTGACGCCCTTGTTCCAGCCCTCCTGGTTTACGCGAATGAACTCCTCGAAGGGCCCTTGAAACCACGTCGCCATCATGACGCCTTCCTCATGCCACACCGAACGGAACTTTTCCCAGTCGCCGGAATCGCGAAATACGGCCCAGTTCTCGACCACTTCTTTGATCGCCAGAGTGTCGAGCATGCGTTGATCCACGTGATTTCCTCCGATTTGGGCGAGTGGTGAAGGATGACTAACGACTGGTGATTTGTAATTCGTGTCAGAGAAGCGCGATTGGTGATCTCCGGAATGCAGAAGGCTTCAACGTGATTTTTGACCAGTCACCAGTCACATTCCTTATCTCACATACGTCGCCAAAAATTTCAACACCAGCTCCCACGCCTGCTTCGCCGCGGTTTCCCTATACGCCGGCCGCGCATCGCAAAAAAAGCCGTGATCGGCGTCTGAAAATTCCACGTTCACAAACGTCTTTTTCGCTTCCTGCATGGCGTCGACGATTGCGCGAATGTGTTCCTTCGGAATGTGCGAATCGAGCGAGCCCCAGAAGAACAGAATCGGCCCATGCTGCTGCGCAACGCGCGGTAATAGCGCGGGGACGATCCCACCGCCGTAAAACGAAATCGCCGCTTTCAATGGCATGGCCGAGTTCGCCAGGAACGAGACCCGGCCGCCCATGCAAAAACCGATGCTCCCAATCGCATTTGGCAGCACGCGCGGATTTTTCTGCAGCCAGTCAAACGCCGCGCGCGCGTCCGCAATCAGGCCATCGGGAGTCAGCGCCTGCATGTGCGGCATGCACGCGGGGAAATTCGAGTATTGCCCTTCAAATCCCGGCCCCGTGCGGTGAAACAGTTCCGGCGCAATCGCGACGTATCCTTGCTTCGCGAAGCGGTCCGCAATATCGCGAATGTGCGCGTTCACGCCAAACGCCTCCTGAAACACAAGCAACCCCGGCGCCTTCGCGCCCTCCGCTGGGGTCGCGACGTATGCGTTCATGGACGTTCCGTCCGCGACTTTCAGCGTAACGTTTTCCGTGCGTATCGTTTCCATCGAATTTCCTCGTCTGTTAATTTCAGTGGGCGACACATCATATCCATTTTCACGGCCCGCTCCAAGCCGCCAGTAGCACAGGCTTCAGACTGTGGGGTTTTGTGCTAGCAATGCTTAACCCCCCACAGGTTAAGCCTGTGCTACTTTTCCCACAAAGTAAGATACGATGTTTTGGGAACGCGAAAGGAAAGCAACGACGTGCCCCCATCGCCTCTAACCGGAAAAGTAGCGCTCGTGACCGGAGCGGCTAAACGTATTGGCCGAAGCGTGGCTTTGCGCCTGGCCTCGGAAGGCGCGGACGTAGTCGTCAATTATCGCGGCTCAAAGGCCGAAGCGGACGAAGTCGTGGCGCACATCACGGCGACGGGAAGACGCGCCGCTGCGGTTCAGGCCGATGTAGCAAAAAAAACGGATGTGATCGCACTCTTCGCCACCGTGGAGAAAGAATTCGGGCGCCTGGATATTCTCGTCAACAATGCGGGAATGTTTTTCTCCGCGAAATTTGAAGATCTTACCGAGGAACAGTGGGACCGCATCCTGGACACAAACTTGAAATCGCAATTCTTGTGTTCCCAGGCCGCGGCGCCAATGTTGCGGCGCAGCGGCCACGGCCGAATTGTGAACTTGGCCTCGCTCGGAGGCTTGCTCGCGTGGCCGGCCTACACGCATTACTGCGTATCCAAGGCGGGAGTCATCATGCTGACGCGCTGCCTGGCGCGCTCTCTCGCCCCTGAAATCACGGTGAACGCCATAGCTCCCGGCACGATTTCGTTTCCCGGTGATGCGCCCGAACTGGCCGAGGATTTCATCCAGCGCGCGCCGCTGCATCGAACCGGCACGCCGAACGATATAGACGACGCCGTCGTGTTTCTAGCGCAGTCACCCTTTATCACCGGCCAAGTAATCGTCGTCGATGGCGGAAGGACGCTCGCGTAGCACAGGCACTCTTGCCTGTGCGGTTTCTGAGATCGTCCAATGGGCGGGTAGTTAAAGCTAACTCGCGCGGCTTACAAAACCGCACAGGCAAGACTGCCTGTGCTACGAAGTCCAATCCAGCGGAATGGCGCGCGTTGCCAGCAGCGCTACAAATTGCTGGTCGGCTTGAAGAAAATCGTATTTCTGCAACGTGGCGGGGTCCGCCCACTCGAACCCTTCAAATACCAGATTCTGCAGCGGAGTCGACCGGTCGATGTTGGCCTGAAAGAAAATCAATTCGAGTATCTGCCCGTATTCGCGGTATCGGTGCCGCGTGCGAAAAAGTTCCTTGCCGATGGTGGCCTCTATGGCGAGCTCTTCGCGGAGTTCTCGCGCCAGGGCATCCTGCGGAATCTCGCCGCTTTCAACTTTTCCGCCCGGAAATTCCCATTGCAGCGCGTGCGAATCGTCGCGACGCCTTTGGCAGATCAGAATTTTGGAATCTCGAAGAATCACTGCCGCAACGACCGTAAGTTCAGGCTTCCTCGATCTCTCCGGTGCCAGCGGCGGTGTTGCGACGTTCATATTATTTTACGAGAAGAGCGGGTTCGGCTTGTCCAGGTTGATTTCCAGATCCTTGACGGCTTTTTGCACGACCGCCGACTCGATTTTTCCTTCGCGGAACAATTCATACAGCGTGGCGAGAGTAATGAACCTCGCATCCACTTCGAAAAAGTCGCGAAGTGCCGCGCGGCTTTCACTCCGGCCAAATCCGTCCGTTCCGAGCGAGGCGAGGCGCCGCGGCGTCCACCGGCTGATCAGATTGGGCAGTGCTTTCAGATAATCCGAAGCCGCCACCAACACGCCGTCCGCGTCAGCAAGGCACTGCGTGACATACGGCAGGCGGGGTTTTTCGCCCGAATGCAGCAGGTTCCAGCGCTCCGCATCGATTCCGTCTGTGTAAAGCGCCTTGTAGCTGGTGACGCTCCACACATCCGCGGAGACGCCGTATTTTTCTCCCAAAATTTCCTGTGCCTTTAAGGTTTCGCGCAGAATTGCGCCGCTGCCAAAAAGTTGCGCGCGCAGTTTCGGCTTCTTCATTTCCGACGCGCGAAACTTGTACATGCCCTTCAGGATTCCGTCTTCGACGCCTGCGGGCATCGCAGGCATCGCGTAAGGTTCGTTCATCACCGTGATGTAATAAAAAATATTCTCGCCATTCTTGTACATGCGGCGAATGCCGTCCTGGATAATGACGGCAATTTCATATGCAAACGCCGGGTCGTACGCGCGCATCGTGGGAATCGGCAGCGCCAGAATGTGGCTGTTGCCGTCTTGGTGCTGCAACCCTTCGCCGGCGAGCGTCGTGCGTCCGGCCGTCCCGCCCAGCATGAACCCGCGACAACGCATATCCGCCGCGGCCCAGATGAAATCGCTGATACGCTGCAGTCCAAACATCGAATAATAAATGAAGAAGGGAATCGTGTTGATGCCATGCGTGGCATACGCGGAACCAGCGGCGATGAACGAGGCCATCGAGCCTGCTTCGGTGATTCCTTCTTCGAGAATTTGCCCGTCCTTCGCTTCCTTGTAGTACAGCAGTGTGTGCACATCGACCGGTTCATAGAGCTGCCCGCGGCTGCTGTAGATGCCGACTTGCCGGAATAGCGATTCCATGCCGAACGTGCGCGCTTCGTCGGGAACGATGGGAACGACAACCTTCCCGATTTCCGGGTCGCGCAACATCTGGCGCAACATTCCGACGAACGCCATGGTCGTCGAAACTTCGCGGCCTTCGCTGCCGGTGTGGAATTCGCGGAACAGCGCATCATGATCCGCGACGAGCGGCTTGGACCGCACCTTGCGCGACGGCACATAACCGCCGAGCGCTTGCCTGCGCGCGCGCAGATACTGAATTTCGCGGCTATCTTCCGGGGGAAGATAGAACGGCGTTTCCGCAAGCTGTTCATCACTGATGGGAATGCCAAAGCGCGAACGAAACTCGCGAAGTTCTTCTTCGTTGAGCTTTTTCTGCTGGTGCGTGATGTTTCGTCCCTCGCCACTCTCGCCGAGGCCATAGCCCTTGATCGTTCGCGCGAGAATGACGGTGGGTGATCCCTTGTGGTCAGACGCCGCCTTGTAAGCGGCGTATACTTTGCGCGGATCGTGCCCGCCCTGGCGCATGGTCCGAAGCGCCTCGTCCGGAAGATCTTCGACCATTTTCAAAAGACGCGGATCTGCTCCGAAGACATGCTCCCTTACGTAAGCGCCGCTTTCCACGCTGAGCTTCTGCGTCTCACCGTCCACCATTTCGCCCAAACGCTTGGCTAGCAAGCCCTCGGTGTCGCGTTCAAACAGGGGATCCCAATCGCTGCCCCACAATACCTTGATGCAATTCCAGCCGGCGCCCCGGAAGGCAGCTTCCAGTTCCTGCACGATTTTTCCGTTGCCGCGCACCGGACCGTCCAGACGTTGCAGGTTGCAATTGATGACAAAAATAATGTTGTCAAGATTTTCACGCGACGCGAGGGTGATCGCGCCCAAAGTCTCCGGCTCGTCCGTTTCGCCATCACCGAGAAACGCCCAGACCTTCGCGTCCGTACGCGGCTTGAGGCTGCGGTCCTCCAGATAGCGGTTGAATCGCGCCTGATAAATCGCCATGAGCGGGCTGAGGCCCATCGACACCGTGGGATATTCCCAGAAATCCGGCATCAACCACGGATGCGGATACGAGGACAACCCGCCGCCTTCGCGAAGTTCTCGCCGAAAATTTTCCAGTTGCTTCATGGACAGGCGGCCTTCGAGAAACGCGCGGGAGTATACGCCTGGCGAAGCATGCCCTTGGAGGTAAACCGTGTCGCCTTCAAATTCTTCCGTGCGTCCGCGAAAGAAATGATTGAAGCCCACTTCAAACAGCGTTGCGGCTGAAGCGTACGTGGAAATGTGTCCGCCAATGCTATGGTCGACGCGGTTAGCGCGAACCACCATCGCCAGCGCGTTCCAGCGAACCAGGCTTTTTATGCGCCGCTCGATCTCCTGATCGCCGGGGAAGATGGCCTGCTTTTCCGCTGAAATTGTGTTTAGGTACGGAGTGTTCGCAGTGAAGGGAAGGGCGATGCCGAGAGATTGAGCGTGTGCGCGAAGCCGGTCCAGCAAATTGATGGCGGATTCCTGTCCTTCTTCACGCACCACTTCATTGAAGGACTCCACCCACTCCTGTACTTCCTGGGGGTCCATGCCTAATACATTTACGTCGGTGTCTCTATCCATGATTCCTTGCTCCCATGCTCCATTGGCGGCTAACCATACAGTTTACGCCCGAACTCGCGCGGGCGCAAAAAATCCGCGCGCCCCTTCCATATTTCGGCTGACAAGGCGACATGGCTTGTAAGCGGCTGGCGCGACCGGTTGGCGCCGAATCAGCTGCGCCGGAATCATTTCATTCGGCGCTTGTCCTGGGCCCAAGCAGCGCCAGGTGTGGCCGCTGCGGAAGAAATCCTTGTGCCCAGGGACGGCAGTATCTTAGCAGGTCCCGCAAATCCTGCAATTGCGTTTTGCAGTAGCACAGGCTTCAGCCTGTGGTTTTTGATTTTTGTAAGCGATACGAAACCGCGAAACTCCACAGGCTGAAGCCTGTGCTACTAGAAGCCACTCCGGCCGGCAGTCATGGCGGGAGCAGGATAATCAGGCAGCTTCTCACTCGTGTTATCCGCGCGCTTGACTTCGAGCTCGTCAAACATCACGGATGGAGCCACGATGGTCATAAAAGGCAAACCGGTTCGATTGCTTACCAGGGGATCGTCTCCGGCGGCGACCAGATCGCTGCGCAGAGCGCGAATGTCCAGCTCGTTGAAAACCGCTCCGCGTACAAGTTCTTCATGGCCATCGTCGGTCCAAACCCGGTAGAGCATGCGCGGCGACAGGCGCGGTCCGAGCGTATCGACGTAATATCCGTACTTCAATCCGCGAGTGCGGCATTCGTCGAGCAGTTGATTCTTCAGGTCCTCGCGTGTGCTGGTTTTCGAAGCGCGGAAAAATAAATTTCCGGGAGCGGGCCCCGTGTTGCCGCTGCCCGACGCGCGCCCATGCCCGTTGGAAGCCGGGAAATCGCGGATCGGCACGCGCCCGATCAAATAGTTTACGAGAGTTCCCTTGTCTACCACGGTGATTGCAGCGGCGCGAACCCCCTCGTCGTCGACTTTATAGCTGCCGCCGAGGCCGTGACCGTTAAATAGGTCCATGGTCGGATCGTCCACGACGGAAATGAAATCGGGCAATACACGAGCCTTCCAGCTGCTGGCAAACGCGCCGACGGTGCGCGCGGGACGCCCGGGCGCGGGCCTCCGCCCCAACACATTCGGCACGATCAAATCGAAAAACATGTCCGTAGCCGCATCGTTTGAAAAAAGGACCGGGCCGCGATATTCCTCGTCCACGATGGGAGCCTCGCGCAGGTTTTTCATGTCCGCGACGAGTTTAAGCGCGTCCTTCTGGAACTCCTCAGGCGACGGAAGCTCCTCGATATGGCTGGAGGTGAATTGCGGGGAGCGTTCCAGCCTCATGCCGTCGTGCGCCTGTTCGCTCGCGGTCATCACGATTTGGTAATGCGCCGAGCCGTTCCGCGTGATTGTGCCCTCCGTGTTTACGAAATATTGGGAGAGCACGGTGAAGTTCAAGCTGGCCAGGAACGATTGAATCTGCGGGTCGGTCCTGTACACCGTCGTGGCGGACTCCAGCATTTTCGTCCACTTCACCGGATCAACATCCAATTTTGCCAGCGGCCCGATAGAGACGGCTGGCTCGGCCTTTGCAAAATCGTCCACGGGTTGATCGACGTTGAGCTGTTTGAGCATCGCTTTCTTGTTGGAGAATGCTTCGCTCGCGCGTTTGTAGGCCTGGTCGGTGGCCAGCCAGACGACGTGCCGGATCGCGAGTTCATCGTTGTCCAGAGGGAGAATGTCGCTGATTCCTTGTCCCGCATTGATAAAGCTGTCGACCTTGTAATCGCCAAGACGCACCACGGCGCGGATCAATCGCAACCGCGTTCTGTTTTGTTCGCGCAACGCGCCAAAGGCGGCGCTGGCATCGAATTGCTCAACGTCGAAGACTCGGTATTCGATGTAAAATGGCGAATCCACATTTTCCATCTTCAATTGCGCCTTCGAGCGCGAGAGTTCGGTCTGAAGCGCGCGCAGAATGGGATCCGACGCGGCGTCGGCAGCTATTTGTTTTTGCGGTGCGGCAACGCCAAATGGCGAGAGCGCCAGGGACGCGAATAAAATTACTGCCGCGCGCCATGCGGGGATGCGCCCGGAAATTTTCATCGCGCGCCTCCCGCCTGTGAAGCAGGCGTCGAACTCCCGGACATCTCTTCGAATCCAGGCGCGGGCAAGATCGGCGGGCGTTCGCGCGAGGCGCTGCGCTTCTGCACTTCCATTTCGCTGAAGAGCATCGCGGGTGCCGAAGCCGAAACCGGCACGCTGCCCGATTCCGCCCCACAGATGCCGTTGAAAACTTCCGTCTTATCCCCCGTCAATAAAATGCGATTGAGTGACGCGAGCGGAGTGCCCACAATGTCGACACCGCGCACGAGTTGATCCTGCCGGCCGTCTGGATAGACGCGCCAGACGATCACAGGAAGCACCTGAAAAGCCTGCGGCAACTCGCGCGTCGTCAGCGTGAATCCGCCTTGCACGTCTTCAAAGTAGAGACCGTAAGGTTTCCCCTGCTTCTTCACTTCGTCAATCAGCTGTGCGCGCATTGCAGAATCTTTCACAATCTTGGACGATTGCACGATCAAATTCCCCTGGCGCCCGGTCGGCATGAACCCAGCCTGGTGGCGCCCATGCCCATTCGATTTCGAGAAATTCGTGATCGGCATGCGCGACATTAGAAAATTTTTGAGGATTCCGTCCTGAATCAGAGGCACGCGCTGGGAAGGTATGCCTTCATCGTCATGCGAATAAGTTCCGGAAAGCGGGACGCCGTTAATCGTTCCTAATGTCGGATCGTCGTACACACTCAAAAACACGGGCAGCACCGGCTGATTCACTTTTTTCGTGAACGTTTGTCCTTCCGTCTCGCCCCTCTGTCGATGGCCTTCCAGCCTGTGTCCCAGCACTTCGTGGAAGAAGACGGCTGCCGCCCGCCCTGACAACAATGCCGGGCCATCGAATGGCTCGGCCAGCGGAGCTACGCGCAGCGCTTTCAGATCCGCCGCCATTTTTTCTTCCTTGGCGGTCAACTCTTGTTCCGAGGGAAACCCCTCCGGTTTGGTCGATTCAAAAGTCTCGACGCGCACCAAATCCATCCCGTCCTCCGCCCGCGTGTTGGCTTCGACGACAAGCCTCGCCATGAGCCCGGGGGTCTCGACCTTGCTCCCTTCGCTGGAAACAAAATAAGAAGTCGTCTGGTCGACTTGCAGCGTCACGGTGGAGCTGTAAATTTCAGGATATTTGCGGAAGAGCGCCGAATATTTGCGAATTTTTTCTTCCCATTCCTTTTGACTAAATGCAATGGGAGCGGAAGAAAAAATTCGCAAATATTCGGCGCGCTTCCACGGATTCCTGGGCAGTCTCTTGAGAAAAATCGGGAGACTTGTCTTCCTCCGCGGCCTGCACGGAATTATTGGTCATCACTTTCGCGAACGCGGGCGTAGCGCGGCGATATTCTCGATCGGTTAGTTCCCACAAAGTGCGCGCAATCGCATCTCGATCGTCCCCCAGGGGAAGCGCTCCGGAGGTGATTCCGGAATCGCGATTCTCGTTGTGGGTATTGTCCATGGCGGCGGTCCCTACGCGCATGGTTACGTCCGCCCATCGGTGATTTCCCATCGCGGACGTGACGATTGTTCCGTATGTTCCGGAAACCACGAGATTTCGCTGATCGTATACTTCATAGCTAATGAAGTAGGGCGCGGGCTCTGATCTTGCCAGGGAAGTTTTTGCACGGTCCAGTTCCGACTGCATCGTCGCAAGAAGCACGCCGGATCCTTTGTCGGCGGGACTCGCGCTCCAGCCGAGAATTCCACCCGTGACAAAAATGGCGGTGAGTAAAAACGGAATCGAAAGCCGGAATCGCTTCATGGGAGTTTTAGACGTATGCCCTCCTGCTTTCGATAGATGCCGAAGAACGGGTTCGCGCTCACATGTTCTTTTACAACTGTGCCCAATCGTCTGATCATGCCCGGAATCCAACCGCCGGGCAAACAATTTTCCCATCGAGGCATTTAAACGGACAGCAAACGGACAGCAAGTTGACCAAGTCCCGCAGCCGGACCTAAGATGCGTCGTCCAGTCGCACAGGCTGAAGCCTGTTCTTCTGAAACCGATCTAGCTTAATCGCAGTTACGGAGGAATTTTGGCAATGGCAAGCAACAAACCGCTGGAAGGCAAGAATGCGATCGTGACTGGGGCAAGCCGCGGAATCGGCCGTGCCATCGCAGTGCGCCTGGCGCACGAAGGCGCGATGTTGGTTCTGGCCGCGCGAACCGAAGCCGATCTGGCCAAAGTGGCCGCGGAAATTAAATCCAGCGGCGGCAAAGCGACGATCGTCGCGAAAGATCTGCGGGTTTCCGACGCTCCGGCTGCTCTGGTGAAGTCCGCGCTCGACGCTCACGGGGCCATCGACATCGTCGTAAACAACGCCGGAGCCACAAAGCGCGGCGACTTTTTTGAATTGACGGATGCGGACTGGGAGGATGGATTCGCATTGAAGCTTCTTGCTGCGGTGCGTTTGACGCGCGCTGCCTGGCCGCACCTGAAGGCACGCCGCGGTTCCGTATTGAACATCATCGGCGCGGGAGGACGCACTCCCGGCGCGGAATTCACGATTGGCGGCTCGGTAAACGGCGCGTGCCTTTCGTTCACGAAAGCAGTGGCCGACATCGGCATTCGCGATGGAGTTCAGGTGAACGCGATCAATCCCGGGCGCATCAAGACGGACCGCTTCCAGCAGACGCTCGCGGCGGAGGCCTCCCATCACGGGGGCGATCTGAACGCTGCGCTGCACGCGATCGTCCGCAAGTCAAATGTCGTTCGGCTGGGCGAACCGGAAGACATCGCGAATCTCGCGGCGTTCATGGTGTCCCCGGAATCGCGCTATATGCAGGGCGCGCTAATCGATCTGGACGGCGGCCAGACCAAAACAATTTAGCGTCAAGTAGCACAGCCACCTGGCTGTGCGGTTTTGTAAGCGTAGTGCGCGCCCCACGATTCAACTCAAGCAACATCTGCCAAAACCACACAGCCAGGAGTGGCTGTGCTACAAAAACCAATCCCTCGAATCGTGATAAGCTCCTGTTTTCTGTCTAACTAAGATGACGAGATTCCAGATCGGATTGAGGACCATCGTGTGGTTGGTGCTGTCGCTTGCGCTGCCCGGCGAATTAGCGTTGGCGCAATCCACTGCTCAAGCCTCGGCGCGGCAGAAAGCCATCGCCGATCTGAAACTCGTGGCCTACGCCGGTGACGTCAGCGCGCAAGTTCAGTTGGGCGTGATTTATCTGACGGGCGATGGCGTCGCGAAAGACGATGTAGAGGCTGTGAAATGGCTCCGCAAAGCCGCCGACCAGGAGAGCCCGCTCGCCGAACGCTACCTCGCGGAGATGTATTTTAAGGGCCGCGGCGTTTCGGTCGATAACAGGGAAGCCGCCAAGTGGCTGCGTATGGCGGCAGACCAGGGCGACGCGCAGAGCCAGCACAATCTCGCCGTCCTTTACACTCAGGGAGAGGGCGTCCCCAGAAATTTGAAGGAAGCTGCAAATTGGATGCGCAAAGCCGCGGACCAAAGCTTCGCGGCCGGCCAGCAAGGCTTGGGAGTTTTGTACGAAAATGGCGACGGCTTGGCGGAAGATCCCACCGAAGCCGCAAAGTGGTATCAAAAGGCGGTGGACCAGAACTATGTGCCCGCCATGAACAGCCTGGCCCTACTTATGGCAAACTCGCGGGAACCGAGCGTGCGAAATCCGGAACAGGCGATCGCGCTGGCGATGAAAGCTGTCGGCTCAGGCAGCAATCCCGATTACATCAACACACTCGCTGCAGCGTATTTCGCAGACGGGCAGAATGAGAAAGCGGTGGAGACGGAAGAAAAAGCGCTGGCCCGCGACCCGGAAAACGATTCGTACAAGAAGGCGATGCAGAAATATTTGGCCGCCGCACGCAGCAATAAATGAGCTGTCGCAATCTCGATTGAACAACTCCTGCGTGAACCCGCAATTGGTATCGTGCTGCATTCCGATCATCTTGCCTCATCTCAAAATATGCAAATGTCGTTGTTCTCGTCCTGGTCAAGTGAAGATCGCAGTTGCAAATAAACGCGCCAGAAAAAATCTGGAATAGTGTAATCGGAGACTAGAGCGACTTGGCTTCTGGAAATTGCGTTGGCGGAGCCATCTTTCTGCGGTAATAGGAAACGATTACGAGAAGAAGGCCAAGGACCACAGTCGTCAGTGCAGCTCCGCGTTGCCCGATTTTCAAGTTCAACGCTGTGGCACCGATCATGATAATTACGAGCGCCTCTGCCGCCACTGGCGTCAAGCCAGCTCGAATTTTAACAATCCCTGGCAGAACCAACCCCATGGCTCCAAGTATTTCGGCACATCCGATGAAATGCAGGAACCAGCCTGGCAGCGCAATTTGCCTGGTCATCTCCTCAACCGACATGACGAACTTCATTACTCCAGCGAACAGGAAAAGCATCGCGAGCAAAACCTGCAGGACCCAAAGCAGCACATTCCGTTTGCCCCCAAGCCGGTTCGTTGCAACGGGTTCCATAAAAATCACTCCTCGTGCGACCTTTGAGTTCTCCTTTTCGTCGAAGACCCAAGGGTCCGAAAATAATTAGCAGCTAATCTTAATTTATACCAATACAGGAGTCACGTCCGAATAAGGCCTTTAGGAAGTAGGGGCCGGCTTCCGATCCCGTTTATCGGGTACTCCAAGTGTCCAAGTTAAGCTGGGGCCGAGGTCAATTCTCACGCGTTCCGGGAAAAGCGAGCTAGAGTCTCCTTATGAAACCGCTCCATGAAACGCCTTTGAGCACGTCCCCCCCGGTGATGCCGAGCTTCGTTCAAGGCTAGCGTTTTCATCTCGTGTGCCGGGAACGAACGATTGGGAATGAAGCAGTGCCCCAGCCCTCGGCCAAGAACGATTTGACGGATAAAAGCAGGCTAGGAAGGCGTCAGAAGAAAGGTGCTTTCGGGGGCCAATTTGTGCCGCGTTGCGTGGGTGCGCATTTGTAGTTCCGACGCCCTGCCAAAGGAAGCAAACCTTTTCACTCCACCATCGATCCCGACATCGGGTCCGCCAGTGCCTCCCTTGCCGAAACATTGCAGAATCTGACAATCTACGCAAATCCATAGGCACTCTAAATTGCTGAAAATAATAGAGAAAGTAAAAAGTACAGTATAAATTTGGACAATTCGGCCCGGAGAACTTCTGGAAGCTGAAGCGATTTCATGTAAACTCGGTTGAATCGGAGAGGCAAATAGCATCCTGGGTCGTACTAGGGTTTTCTAGTACTTCCGCAGCCCAGTTGATAGCTAAGGGCTTTTTGTTAGACCTCACCGCTCCCTTTAGGAGGTTTCAATGTTCTCTCTCAGGCATGTTGCTGTCCTTACTGTATTTACGTCGTCACTCCTGTTTGGAAGTGTGGCTATGGCTGCGCCCACCCCAAATGTGGTCACTATCTGCTACGACGGGAGAAACGGCTTGGCCCGCATTGTGGATTCGCGTTCAGACTGCCGCAGGGAAGAACAATTTCTTACTTTGAATGGGCAAGGGGCCGCCGGGACCCAAGGCCCTTCCGGTCCGGCTGGACCTGTTGGATCGACGGGGCCGGCTGGACCGATGGGGTCAGCAGGACCGGCTGGACCCGCAGGAGCAACTGGAGCAAAAGGTGCAACGGGTGCTACGGGAGCCGCTGGGCCAGCTGGTCCGGCTGGACCTGCAGGACCAACGGGTGCTACAGGCGCGACAGGACCAACTGGACCGATAGGCCCGACGGGAGCTGTAGGCTCTGTTGGTGCGACGGGACCGGCTGGTCCGGCTGGACCTACGGGACCCGCTGGACCTAGCGGCCCGACTGGCCCGGCAGGTTCGGCGCCCGTGCCGACACTTGGCTGCTTGGTTCTGGCTGGCGGACCCTGCACAACCCCAGCGAACGGCGACAATTTCGGCGGAATGACAACGCTTACGAGTTATGCGGACCTAGCTTCTCCAGCTGGTCTTGTCGGACCAGTCGCAACTGTTAACGTGAGTTCTTCCGGAGAAGCTCTCGTCACCATTACCGCGCAGGAATCAAGCAACGGCCAAGGTTGCTACATGAGCTTTGCGGTATCGGGCGCAACAACCCTGGCACCGGCACCCAATGACGTGCAATCATTGTCCTCCGTGGGTCCCTTCATCTCGCAAGGTAGCGCCATTTACCTTGTCACTGGACTCAACCCCGGGAATAACACGTTTACCGCCAAATACAGGACTGACGGTTCCAACGTCTGGGGTTATCAAGCGACTGGGTGCATGTTTGGAAACCCAGCCATCATCGTAACGCCGTATTGACGGCGAGGCCAAAGGGCAGGAACCGGCGCAATTCACCCTTCGGCCTCACGCCGAACTGTGGCGTGTTAACCAGTCTGCGCGGCTCCCGGAAGACTCGTGCAACTGCTGGACGAGCGAACGGCCTGGATGAACCGGGCGGTGCAAAGGAACGAGAACACCGCCCGGAAGCCATCCACCGGATGAAGCAGCGAGAAGTGCGGCCGGGCGCATTGACGATCGGGACAATCAACCGACTCGAGAGGAGCAAGCGAGTCGGTAGTTCATTCAGGCTGTATCCGAGCGGAAAAGGTAACGGCGGTAACGGACGGCTGGCCTTGATCAGCAAGGAAGGCCACGCCGTGATTCATCTTCTTGACTTCTACCCCTCGGGGAGCAAATTTCCAGTTTCCTAGAACGCTTGCCAGCTCACCCGGTCAACGCAACGCTATCTGCTATAAATCTTATCTCTAATTGTGTTTATGACCAAGCGAGACGGACGAGACCTCTCGGGTTGCCGGAAGGCGGGATAGTCGTTGCACGGGATTGGGAGGGCCTTCGGCAAGAGCCACGTGCCGGTTCGATTTATTTTGTCGCAGCACGGCAGGGAAGCTCCGGCGACCGCAGTATTCGCGCGGACCGCGAAACTATGGATCGCAGCCTGTTCATCCAAGCGCGAGCGGTACTGAAAAAGGAGCGGATTCAGCACCCTCGATCCAAGCTGCGTAACGCCGCTCGCGACAATCGTTTCGTTGGGATAGAATCGGCGACCATGAAGCTGGCATTTTCCGTGGTTTTTCTTTTGTGCATCACTCCTGCATTTTGCGGGCAGAGGCGCACCCTCGGCCCGGGTATGCCGGCGCGGCGGCGATCCTTCAGCGTTGTCGAAGCCACTATCCCGGATATGCAAGCAGCGATGAAGGAGGGACGAGTCACATCCCGGGAGCTCGTAACGCAGTTCCTGTTGCGCATTGCCCTTTACAACAGCAAGCTAACCCATCTTCGTCACTGACGTGGCCAAAAGGGAGTTAAGTCATTTCGAATCAGTTTAGGCTATGGCTGAGTTTTCACTACATTTTTGAATTCGTAGCGGCTCCAGACGCTCGGGCAATGTAATTTTCAGCTGGTGAAGAATACTTTGCTGCTGCTCGTCGAGTTTGGCGACGCGTCGTAGCCAGATCTCTCGCCCTTCCACCGTTGGCAGCACAATGTCCACGCTGTGAATGTCCCCCAGTCGTTTTAGCGCTTCGGCCGGCGAATACTCTGACCCACTCCGCTTCAGCAGATGCTTGAGCGTCACCTGCAGCGCATAACCAAGGAACGCTACCAGCACATGCGCCTTCACTCGCTTTTCCAGCTGATGAAATAGCGGGCGGATGGCCAACTCGCTCTTCAGGGTGCGAAAGGCAGCTTCGACTTCCGTCAGTTGCATGTACTTCTTCCAGAGATCTGCAGCACCGTCGACTGTCAGATTGGTGCGCAGCAGATAGGCTCCCTCTCGCGCTTCGAGCCATTGCTGTTGCTCCGGCTTCTGCCGCCAGATTAAGCGTGGCCCTTCTTTACTATCCTTCACCGCCATCTCATACAGATCCGCTACCTGCGGATGGGAAGCCTGGATGCGGCCTAAACTCATAAACATTTTGTCGCGGTCCTTCAGCTTGCCTTCGAGGATGCGTTTCTCAAGTCCCGCAAGTGCTTTTTCGATCTTGGCTACAAAGCGACTCCGGATGGCTTTCTCTTTCTCCTTCCGTCCGGCCGTGCGGCACAGGATGTAGGTTTCTTGGCCTCCCGGAATCTGGATCTGCTTGACCTCTACATCCGGTCGGATCTTTTCGAAATCATCCTTGAGCAGTTCCTGTTCGAACTGCTTCAGCTTGCTGCGTGCGGTGCCCACCAGATACTGGCCCCCACGCTTGCGGATGGCTACCAGGTTCTGTTCACTCACCACACCACGATCAAAGATCCAGACCCGCCGTGCTTTTCCATGCTTACGCTCTACCGTGCGCAGAATCGTTTCGACGGTGGAAACATCGGCGCGGTTCCCATCGAACAGTTCGTAGCTGAACGGAAAACCGTCCTGGTTGACGATCAACGCCAGAACCAGTTGCTCACAGTCGGGACGATGATCCCGCGAATAACCCCGCCGCATCATGGGGTTCTCTTCCGCGGCTCCTTCCACATACGTGCTGGTCAAGTCATAGAGCAGCACGTCAAACTCGGCCTGGAATAACTCGCCGAAGCGCTGCTTCAAATGCTTTTCGATCTTCGTCTTTAGCGGCAATAGACGATCCAAGCAGCGATACAGTCGCGTATCGTTGATCTTGCCTGCTTCGATGTGCAACAGATCGTCCAACGCCGTGGAGGGATACCAGTGCTGTTCCACTGCCAACTCACTGCCCGGAGCACACAGCCGGTTGATCGCCAGTACCGCGGCGACGCGGGACCAGGGTACATCGGCGCCATCCACGTCGAGATGCTGCGCAAAGAACTCCGCGAGCCCCAACTGCTTCCATAACTCCAGGCCCAAATAACAGTCGCCGAATCGGCGCGTGCGCTCGACGCGAACCTTTTTCACCAACACCCGGAAAGACAAGCGCATCCAGATTGAATTTCTTCAGTGTGGCGTCAATCCCCTCCTCGCCAGCCAATCTCAGATCTTTTGCACGGTCCGCTTCGTACCGCGCGCGGTCGGCCTCCAGATCCATCTCGTCGGATATGTCCAGCTGCGACTGGCCATACTTTATGGCGCCGGCTTTCGCGTGAGCGAGGTTGGCCTCACGCAGCTCGGTGAGGGATTTTACCGGAGCCGCTGCGCCCAGCAACTCCAGCCACTTATTGAAATCGCGCTTCATTCCATACTTAAGCACCACGGAGCAGTTCAGATCCTTGCCCTTGGCGTTTTCGAGCCCCGAACAGGTGTTCCACTTCAGCAAATTATTCTGCGGGTCGCTGGAAACGATGCTGGGGATGTCCGCCGGATCGACAATGACAGCGCCTTGCTGTTTCATCGCCATGATCGCTTCGCCCATTACTTTCGTCCGATCGGGATTGGCGCCTTCGGGAGGCACGGACTCTTTCTCGCCGGGCGGCACGACAGGGTTGTAATAGAAAGCACGAGGGATTCCGATTCGCGCTCCCTTGAGGCCGTCTGGCTTGAGAAATCTCCGATAGTCGCGCCCAGGTGGCGCAGCGCATTTTTGAGTGGCTGGATCGTTTGGATCCGGAGTTGCGCTCTCCAGGGCGCCTAACAGAATCGCAGCGTCGGTGACGGTCTTGGCCATCGGTCCTGCCGTATCTTGATCCGCCGTAATCGGAATGATGCCGTACCGGCTGATCCGGCCCACGGTCGGCTTGATGCCCACGAGCATGTTCTGATTGGATGGGCTCAGAATCGAGCCTGACGTCTCGCTTCCGATATTCGCAGCCCAGAAGTTTGCAGCCGAGCCCACCCCGGAGCTTGATCCGCCGGTCGCAAGAACGGGACGCCCGTCAAACGTATCAGTCCGCGGGTCACGCCGGGGATCGTAGGGATTCATGCTATATCCGATGAGTCCGTTGTAACCGCCCGGCATGGGCGTTGGGCCGCCTGCCACCCAATTCGCGAGTTCCGTCATCGTCGTTTTCGCGATGATGATCGCGCCC
>Ga0207040_1105_pt1 | contig 25236 bp, 23 predicted proteins | sample Alteio_BWMinCont_72_FD_153279 | JGI IMG/M metagenome (GOLD analysis project Ga0207040, IMG submission 153279) | Enriched cells from forest soil in Barre Woods Harvard Forest LTER site, Petersham, Massachusetts, United States -... | ecosystem: Environmental > Terrestrial > Soil > Temperate forest >... | reverse complement strand
CTCTGGTCCAGATCGGTACTGCTCACAATACTGGTCATCACCTCCTGCAATTTCCGAGCATAGGGCCTCATCTGGACAATTGCTTCCTGAGCCTTCCGCAGTTTGGTTGCGCTGATCATCTTCATTGCCTTGGTGATCTGCTGCGTGCTTTGTATGGATTTGATCCGATTTCGTACTTCTTTAAGCTGGCCTGGCATGCTGTGCTTGAAATTGCCTGCAAAGGTAGCGGAATGGCCCTATACTTCTGCCGGCGGGTGCAAAAATCAAGTCCTTTCCACGCCAGCGCAAAGGCCCGGCAGAATGTCCCAAATTATAGCCACATTTGCGGGATGACCTATGGCAAAATCAAAAAAGAAAGAGCCGCCCGTTATTCTAATTACGAACGATGATGGAATCAATGCGCCAGGAATCCTTAACCTGATCGAAGCAGTTAAGGACCTGGGCAAGATTGTTGTAGTCGCGCCGGATAAATCTCAGTCCGGAATGGGCCATGCTATCACCATAGGAACACCGCTCCGACTACATCCTGTGTCTGTATTTAAAGGCATCGAAGCCTGGGAATGCTCCGGAACCCCGGTGGATTGCGTCAAACTAGCCGTTGATAAGGTGCTACATCGCAAACCTGATTTCTGTCTTTCCGGCATTAATCACGGCGCCAACCATTCCATTAACGTCATCTATTCAGGCACCATGTCTGCCGCCGTGGAAGCGTCCATTGAAAGAATCCCTTCTGTTGGTTTTTCCTTATTGGATCACAGTCTGGAGGCGGATTTCACGGGCGCTCGTAAATATGCCCGCATCCTAGTGGAGCATTTGATTAGGAATCCTTTGGATAAGCACTTAATTCTCAATGTAAATATTCCAGCTGTGGCCGAAGAGTTGATCCAGGGGATAAAAGTCTGTCGACAGGCCTATGCTAAGTATGAGGAAGATTTTATGGAGCGGAACGATCCGGCCGGCAGAAAATATTATTGGCTCACGGGTGAGTTCGTGAACTTTGACAAAGGGAAAGATACGGACGTATGGGCGCTGGAACACAATTATGTAAGCGTGGTTCCTGTTCAATTTGACTTAACCAATTACGATCTGAAAATCAAATTAGAAAAAACGTGGAAATTATAATTTTTAAGGTATTTAAAAAAGACAACCTAAAATTAGGATTGGCCATCGGCTTGGCAGCCCCCGCCATCGCGCTGTTGATTTATTATTTCTGGAACTTTTACCACGCCATGTCCCTTTCCGAATATTTTTATCTTTTGCGGACCAACAAGAGCCTACTGACCGCCATCAGCAGCGTTTCGTTGGTGGCAAATGCCGTATTTTTTACATTATACATCAATACTCACCGCGACAAGACGGCTCGTGGCATTTTCGCCGTTACTCTGTTTTATGTTATTGTTGTATTGATCTACAAATTAATCATTTGATCGCCACTGAGGCGAGTCCAAAATCAAATCGCTCAGAGAGGATCAGGGAGAAATGAGCCTATCTTCACGATTTCTTTCCGGAAAATGCGGAACAGTCCATGAAGTACTATCTTATTGCTGGGGAAGCTTCCGGGGATCTGCATGGAAGCCACCTTATCCGGGAATTATTGACCCTAGACAAGGCAGCGAGGTTTCGATGCTGGGGAGGGCCGCTCATGCAGGATGAGGGGGCCGACCTCGTTAAAAATTACCAGGATCTGGCCTTTATGGGCTTTTTGGAAGTCCTTGAAAACCTGCCGGCTATTTTGCGGAATTTCCGATTTGCGAAAGCAGATATTGCCAATTTCCAACCCGACGTCTTGATACTCATTGATTATCCTGGGTTCAATCTCCGGATGGCAAAATGGGCCAAGAAGAGAGATTTCCACGTCGTATACTATATTTCACCTCAGGTATGGGCATGGAAAGAATCCCGGGTCAGGCAGATCCAGCGCTTCGTAGACAAGATGTTGGTCATCCTGCCTTTTGAGCAGGCTTTTTATCAAAAGTGGAATCTACCGGTAGAATATGTGGGTCACCCCCTGCTGCAAGTGGTTGATGACTACCGCCTAAGATCAGCCGAATCAACAAAAAGCCGACTCCTGCCAAACGCAGATTTTATTCCTGAAAAGAAACTTGTGGCGCTGTTACCGGGAAGTCGCAAACAGGAAATCAGCCGAAAGCTACCCATCATGCTGGAAATGAGCATAGATTTTCCAAATTGTCAATTCATGGTGGCCAAGGCCCCAGGCCAAGGGAACCAAATCTATCAAAGCCTTTTGGAGAAATATCCTTCAGTAACTCTCACAGATCAAGCCTATGCTCTCTTGATGTCGGCAGATGCGGCCTGCGTAACTTCGGGAACCGCTACCCTGGAAACGGCTTTATTTGGAGTACCGGAAGTGGTATGCTACAAAGGTAGCTGGATTTCATATCAGATTGCCAGGCGGCTGATCAAAGTGAAGTATATCTGCCTAGTCAATCTCATTTTGGACAAACCCGCGATTACAGAATTAATCCAGGGCGACTTCACCCGTGATAACCTGCGCAACGAATTAAGAGATTTGTTGGAAAATTCCCAACGCAAGCTGGAGTTCTCAGCGGATTATACCTACTTGCGGAAGCTGCTAGGAGAAAAGGGAAGAGCCTCTGCCAATGCAGCAAGAATTATTGTGGAATACTTGACTTCTAATGTCGCTTTACCAGAAAGAACCGAACCGCAACGATAATCAAACCCATCAGGAACATAAAAATGGAAATGCGATTAATGCCGTGCATATATCGCATCCAAGCGCTATGCGGCGCATTCGGATCTCTCTTTTTCAGGTAGAGATATTCAGCGAATTGCCTCCAGACTCCCATAATGCGAAATTTGAATCAAATGTACCACTATCCCCGGCTATTATTTACCTCCCTGTTCGAAAATTACTTCAGATTCGGGCGACCTATCTCATCTTATATTAAATTCCTCCGAAGACCGATCATTTGGCTCAATTGGATTTCAGAATGGTAAAATCCTGTGTTTTTGCCGGATAAGTTAACATATCCCGGGCGCAATCTGCAGGTCATCAGATGAAATCCTTTAGCGCGCATAAGTTGCAACAAAAAAAATTATCTTGCGGGAGGAATTGACACCTTTCGCTGGGGCACCATCAGTTTGATGTGGTCAGTTCACAACGATATTTTTACATTCTAAGGGGAATTAGCTCAGCTGGCTAGAGCGCTTGCATGGCATGCAAGAGGTCGTCGGTTCGACTCCGATATTCTCCACTCAAAGCACTTTCAAAAAGGTTCAAAAGACCGTAAAGAATTGGTTTACGGTCTTTTATTTTTTTAGGGGGTAACTGAATTACTCAAAAATGCTCAATATAATGGGGCTTAATTCGGGACTCAAGAAAAAAATGAAAAAAAGTGAGTCCCGAATGACTACTTAACGGACTGTATGTAAGGTGTTTATAACCTAAACATCTTGCCTTTGAAGAGCTGAAAGTCTAATTTCATTCACCTTCAAAATCTTACGTTATGTTGAGTCAAATGTTCAACTTAATGTTTCGCTTGAAAAAACCATGCGATTACAAGAGAGGTCCAAAATCCATTTATCTCCGCATTACCGTAGATGGAGCTCGCTCGGAAATTTCCACGCAGCGCGAATGCGATCCGTTGCACTGGAATTCATCGGCTGGCCGTGTCCGTGGCAATAAAAGGCGCGAAAATCCTGAATGCATTCCTGGACAGTCTTACCCCACACGTATATGAAGTCCATCGATCCCTTATGGAAAAAGGCTTTGCCATTACCGCCCAAAAGATCAAATGCAAGCTGCTTGGAATCGTGGCTATCCCTAAAATGATATTGGAAGTATTTAGAGAACATAACGAGCAGATCAAGGTATTGCTAGGACATGAACTCCGGGAGGCGGGACCACTGACTGGGCGGTCGAGAAGCTGTGCTGTGACTCACTATCCCCGGAAAGCGAATGTTGCGGACGTCCACCCCATATTTCGCGTGATAGTATTGCCACCAACCCTCTCCCGCCTGCTCGCTGATTCCGTAAATCCTCGAAGGCTCCCGTACGGCCCATTGCGGACAAATTCCACCAGTAGAGCGGCAATTCGGGTTTTTCTGTATCGGTTTCTACAAGGAAACCATTACGAAGGAAAGTTTTTTGGATAGCATTTGGGACAAATGGACATAATCAGCCGTTTCTATAGTAAATAGGGCTATGATAGGCTTTGATCAATTTCCGAAAAGAATACAGGAACTGTTGTTTAATTACCTGGATAGAAAATTGAGCAAAAAGGGGAAGGCGGAGCTGGATCAATGTAGAGATATTTCGAAAAAGAATGAAGGGTTGTTTCAGACTTTTCCCGATCCGGAAAGATTCTGGGCGCAGATGGGTATGTACATCAGTTTAAGGGAGGCCTGGAGAACGTTAGTGAAAAAGGCGCCAGAGTTAAAGGGCCTGAATCCCGAATACGAAAAGGATTTCAATTCTTCTGTCCATTTTATCATTGGCTGCCTTCCTTGGGAAATACAATTTTGGGCCACCCGTTTTGGGATTCCTCCTGGGAAACTAAAAAAAAAAGACTATGGATACTGCAAATAAAAAACCCCCAAGTTTAATCGGGGGCTTTCGGAGAACTTGAATATAGCGTTTCTTGGACGGTAAATAGACTCAAGCCGGATTAGGGGGTACTTGGTTCATACATTGGAATTGGATAGAGCAAAATTAGGCGAAAGTTTCCTATAAGATGCGCGGTTAATTACTATACTTTACATCGTAGATTATACAGCAAGTAACTAGTATAAATACGAAAAAAGACGTTTAGCCTTGATCTAAAATCCGGGTTTCCTGTTGCTGAATTGCTGCGTGAAACAGGGATTCTGCAGCTAGTATTGCATCCCGTTGTTGGCATAGGCCACATGAATTTTCTCATTATCTACATTAGGCACAACTTGAGCCAACAAATAGAAAATCAGCATCATTCTGATCGCAAACTTTTTACGGGGTTCATGCTTGCGGCCTTTAGCGCCTGATAGCTCACCGTGAACAGGGTGATCGCAATGAGGCCCAAGCCGGCAGCGGCGAAGATCCACCAGGACAGCGGGGCTTGGTAGAGATAGCCTTGTATCCATTTGTTCATTCCATAGTAGGCAAGGGGAATGCCGATGAGAATAGAAAGGGCCGTCAGTTTCAGGAATTCCATTGAGAGCAGACCCCAGAGGTTGAGCGGGCCAGCGCCGAGGACTTTGCGGACGCCTATTTCCTTTGTGCGCTGTTCTGCTACGAAGGCGGCGAGCCCGAAGAGGCCGAGACAGGAAATAAAGATCGCCAGGCCGGTGAAGACTGCGGCGAGGTTGCCTATGCGTTCTTCGGCTTCGAATTTGGCAGCATAGGCCTCGTCGACGAATTTATAGATAAAAGGACTCGAAGGATTGTATTTTTTGAAGACGGGTGCCATAGCGGCGAGTATTTTGTGCGGGTCTTTGCCAGGATTGATCTTTACGATCATCTCGCCGGTGTAGCGACCGCCAACGAATATGGCGTTTTGTGCCGTATCGTAAGGGTTGTTATAAACCATGTTAGCGCAGACGCCCACGACGGTGTAAGGTTTCCCGAAGAGCTTCACGATCTGGCCAATAGGATCTTTGAAACCGATAGACCTGACGGCTTTTTCATTGAGGATCGCGGCGTTGCTGTCGCTAGGGAAATCGCGGGACATGTCACGGCCACGAGTGATGGTCCAGCCGATTGTTCTGCCGTAGTCCGGTGTGATGTTGACGTTGTTGAAGCCAATGGTGTTCTGATCGGGGCGTTTGCCGGACCAATCGAGACCGTTTCCATCCACAAAGTCGGTGGGTACCATGTCCGAGGCGGCCACGTTGGCGGCCAGACCTTGCTGAATGAGTTCGGTGCGGAGGGCTTCATAATGGTTGCCGATATCGGGAGTGTTCATGTCCACCGCAAAGAGTCCTTCGCGGTTGTAGCCAACGGGTCGATCCTTTGTGAAGAGTATTTGGCGGTAGACGATAGTCGTCCCGACAATGAGGATGAGCGAGACCGCGAATTGCAGCACGACAAGGATTTGACGAGGCATAGAGGCCGATTTGCCTACCTGGACTTTGCCTTTGAGGACTTTGACCGGACGGAATGCCGAGAGATATAAGGCGGGGTAGGAACCTGCAAGCAGCCCGGTGAATACCGTGAAGCAGAGCATCGCGATAATGAACAGCGGGCTGGTCCAGGGGATGGACATTTGTTTGTCGGCGAGCCCATTGAAGAAGGGCAGGGAAGCTATTGCAAGGATCAGGGCAAAGCAGAGGGCAATGACCGCCAGCAGAACGGATTCGCTGAGGAATTGGGCGATGAGCTGGCTGCGGAGCGAGCCGATGGTCTTTCTTATCCCCACCTCTTTTGCGCGTTTTTCGCTGCGGGCGGTGGCCAGGTTCATAAAATTGATACAGGCAAGCAGCAGGACGAAGGCACCGATGATGCCGAAGAGCCAGACCATCGTGATGCGGCCGCCGACGGGTTTATTAAATTCAAATTGGCCATACAGATAGGCTTTGTCGAGCGGATAGATCAGGACCTCTTCGTGATAGTCTTTTTCATATGGGGAAGTTAAGTTTTTTACTCTTGCGGTGGCCTGTTCGGCGGTAACGCCCGGGGCCAGTTCCACATAAAGAGCGCCGTTATGGTCTTGCCAATCGGTATTGTCGCGATGGTACCTATTCTCGCCATTGCCCCAGGGGAAGACGGCCTGAAGGTTATTGAAGCTGGTGTTCTTTGGCAGGTCGTCAAATATGCCGCCGATGCGGTATTCGAGGGTGTTGTCTACTTTAACGGTTTTGCCCGAGGGATCGCCATTGCCGAAGATGGCCTTAGCCAGGGACTTGGCTATGATGATGGTAGAAGGATCTTTTGTGGCGTCGGCACTTCCAATGAGCATCCGGAAGCCGAACATTCCGGGAAGGTCGGGCTGTGCCGTTGTGGAGATGCCGCTAACGGTCTTGTCTCCGTAATTGAAGAGGCGGGTGCCGCTGGAGTGCATCAGGGCAACGCGGCTGAAGAGGTCTTTGAATTGCGTGTTGAGGGTGTTTCCGAGAGGCATCATGATGGTCTGGTCGGTGAAGAATTCTCCCTTCTTGCTGGCGTTATTCATGCGCTGGTTAAGCCAGCCGGCCGCGAGTCTGCTATGGTTGGGGGTATAATGATCGAAGGTTGCTTCGTCAGTAATCCAGAGGCCGATGACCAGGGCGATGGCCATGCCGATGGAAAGGCCGGCGATATTGATGAAGGTGTAGCCCCGGTTCTTATCGAGGCGGCGCCAGGCGAGAAGGATGTAGTTTTTGAACATACGTTTTTTGAGATACTGCTAATCGCGGCTAAAAATATGCCTAATTGTTTACGATTTAGTAATCAATTAGTTAAGGGTTTCTGTTTATTATTACTGTTCGGTTTCGCACAATTCGATGTTCAGTTTTGTAGAATTGTAACTCGTCCTGAAAACAGCTCGCCTTTTCCAATTAATCAGTGTAAGATCAACTATTGCTTTACCTATGAATAGGGTATGGTTAAATGCTGTCTATTGCAGCTAAATCTGCAAATAAAACAACGATCCTTAACTCGTTCATGGAATCGAAACCAGTAGGCCGCTTAACCAACCGATTGATCATGCGCTTTACTAAAGTCATGCTCGTATTCGGGTTCAAGATACCAGGCGAATCGATACTTCGCTGGAGGCCAAAACATAAGATCTAACGCGATTTCGCCGCCAAACGAGTTTGTTGTCACCTTATAGTCGCATGCGTGAGTCCAAACCAAACCAAAACCACACATAAACTCTAATCTTTTTGATAATGTCCCCGGTTTCTTGAATAAAACGTCTATATCCATTTCTCTCGATTGAATACCGAAAGATGGCGAAATGCCCTCAAGCTCCGGCCAGTTTCCAATTAGGTTACCTCAATGGCAGTGGAAGGGCCGAAACTCAATCCGAGCTTTTTAAGATTTAAGGCAGCAGCCCCCCAAGCTCGGCGATTGCGACAGGTTCCTTCTCCCCTACGCTTTCATTTAAGGATTCCTGCCCAAGTGCATTTATCGTAAAACAAAGGAAGAATTGTATGGTGAAAGATAGCTTCATGTTTTGTTTGCTAAATATGTCACTTTGCCTGTTTACCGTCCCTGCGCATTAATTTCTTCATTAGCAAATAATTTACAAAGGTTGACGGAAGCTACAATAGGAAAGGGCAAAGAAATTTTATCTTGTTCATAATCGCCCTTAATGTGGCTATCTCTAAAAATTCATGACTGAACTTGACGATCAGTGCTACACCTGGATAATGAAGAAGTATCGCCAAGACTAAAATGAATTGGATGATTTCACCCATTAATCCCTGCCTGTGTAAAATAAGTAATTGTGAAACAGCTAAAATATAGGCGGAGTAAGGGTATACACTTAGTACGGTAACCTAAAACCATACAGATCAAGGGCCATAAAAAAGGGGAATTCGCATCCCTTTCCGGCAAAATAATGCGTACATTACTCTATAATGCCAACGACAATTAAAGAGAAAGCAGACAGAAAAAGGGTCATCAAGAAATTACTGGTCCGATGGCACCAAAAGCAAGAAATGGCGGAGAAGGCCCATCTTCCCTTACCTCGAACACCGTCCATTATTCCTTCCATTAGGTTGAGTCGAGCTTAAGCCCAAAATGGTTTTTTCTGCTATGGCTTAGATTTCGATCATTTTTTCGAATGTATCGAGGTTTTCATCACTCCCGAGAATCCATTCGTCCAGCTCATGCTTCTATCCCGGTGATGCGATTTGCTCGATGCCTCCGAAAGCTTTCAATAATTTTCTTTTGATTGTTTCGAAGCCAGGCTGGGTCGAAAGGGGTAGACGGTGACAAAAATGGATGGCCAAGCGAATCAACGGCCAATTGCTTAGAACTAGCAATCCCCTCGGGGCTGGTAAATGTTATTTCATACCCTTCCTGAGTCTCGCTCGGGACGCAATAGACCGCAACTAATACGCCATCAAATGATTCTTGAAAATCGAAAGCTATGGGCTTCATCTAGGTAAAGGTATTCATCCAATTTCACCTGGGCAACAGGGTTTATGAATCCCTCTCAAAACACACAGATGAATGATTGGGGTTCATCAAGTATATTGGCGTTGGCGACATCCTGTTGAATTGTTATCGCTCGTCTCTGATTGATACAGCGCACGAGTAGCAACCATTGCATGGAGGTGGGAAACTGCCATTTCATGAGCTTGTTTTTTTGAGCAACCGAATAGAGGATTATGTACTCAGATAGAATGCAATTGAGAACATGCCACGCGAATTTTATCGCGACGTAATGCTCGGCAAGCCAAATAGTGAAAGGCAGGCATATTAGAAAAGAACGACTTAACGTTTTCGTATTTGAATCCCGCACCGAAATGCGGAAAAAAGCCAAAGAGTAGCGAACCGCTTTCTGTTCAAGACCCAAGCATCGCTTGGTCATGTTCCTCCCCCAAGTACCAAAACAATACAATCCTATAAAAGAGCAAAAAAATGAAAAATTAACCATGTTAGGCTCTTTTATGTGTGAATAATGTAATTTATAATTTTAAACGTGTAACAATTGTATCTGATTATGCGCTCATATTTGCAGATCAGAACTAGTCCACAAGAAAATCTCCTTTGCGGGTTAACCATTAAGCGCCTAACAATCAGGTGCTAATTAGATATTAGTTTAGTTGGCCTTTTTTTATCCAAACAAAACATTTTAAACATGAAAAAAAGTTTACTGAAGTTGTTATTGTTATTTGCCGTTCTTTTCACTGTATCCTTTTCTGCTTCTGCTCAGATTTACGTAAAAATACGTCCAGTTGCTCCGGTAATAGTGAGGCCAGTGCAGCCCAGTCATGGTCATATTTGGATAGATGAGGAATGGGAACCGAATGGTGGCACATACAGGTATGCTGGTGGACATTGGGAGGCTCCGCCTCATCCGGGATATATATGGAGGAGTGGCCATTGGAGACGTCATAGTCATGATGGGGAAGAATGGATTCGTGGAAGTTGGAGGAGGAGGTAATTAGTGATTCAGATCCTCAATAATGATGCATCAAAGGGTTTCACAACAAAGATCAGATTTGAATCTAAAACCCGCTTTGCAGCGGGTTTTTTTTACGCCAGGTCGGAACAATTTCGGCTCAGGCATATTTGGCTCCATTCCAGTGAAAATATATTAAACGCTAGTACTTGCATAATGCGAGAAAAATGACCTGATTTCTATTTCATTTCATTATAATAAACCAAGTATCATGAATTTACTTTATGTTATTGCAGTCATATTGATCATTGGATGGGCAATTGGATATTTTGGATACGCTTCAGGTGGCCTCATACATCTCCTTCTTGTCATAGGAGTCATTATTTTAGTTGTAAAACTTGTTCAGGGAAGAAGGGTACTTTGATAGTCACATAATGACGCTATGTTTGAGAGATTGCCAAGCCTGTCCATGCTTCAGGCAGTCAAGTTCTCCATGCAATTGCACTGCCTGTCTGAATCATAGAATTATTTGCTCTATGTGCATGGGCTTGAATCTGATGAATAGTACGATAAAATCGGAGAAAAAGATGAGAAACGACTTATTTCAGTCTCGATGATTATGGTTATAAGGACCTGGAACAGATGAAGCAGATGGGAATCGGAGATTGTCCATCTTTGGATTGGCCGGAAACAAAAACAATAGAGGAGTATGAGGGTTCCAATATGGGTAACAATCAGGGAAAACAATGTCGCCAGCTTCATTTCCAGTCTTTTGGTGGTCCGATAGATACGAAATTTGAATTATGATAATTCACGGGTTATTAAAAAAAACAAAATGACAAATACAAGATTAAGAAACTCTGAACCGGCTCAAAAAGGTAATTTCAAAATAGGAAAGAATTTAGTCTTTGCATTCACAATATTATTTTTGATTGCCGGGCCTACATTGTATGCCCAAGACACGAAATCAAAGGACCAAGAAAGAACCGAAAAACGCATAAACAGAGATCAACGCAAGGCAGACCGGGATAAGAGTAAATTGGATAAAAAAGAGATGAAAATGCAAAAGAAGGAAAGGAAAATGGATCGGATGCAACGTAAGGCCGACGAAAAAGAATGAAATATTATAACTCGGTTTAAGACGATAACACCGAACAGAGGCCTTCTTGCGCCGCATCTATCCCTCTGTCGATCACCGAGACAATTACCGTTGTATCCTTTTTGTTTTTCAGCAATCGATCATAAGCCATTTCGGTGCTGATCTCAAACACACCGTGGCTTTGAAGGTCCTTCAAACGAATCGGTAATGGGCGCATGGGGATGGGAATGCTCCATTTTATATTATTGGGTTATAGTTAAATTGGCAAAATCTCCACTCAATTCGTCGTCCCATAAACCGAACTTCCCACCGGTTCGATCATTAAATAAACGAACATGAAGCGACAGTTGTTCAGATTGATTTAGATAACCGGAGATTAATACGTTATAAGCATCATTTCCATCCGATATGCTCCGCTTATTATTCCTTCAAATAGACTCAATAGACCGTAAAGCGCTGGTTTACGGTCTATTTTTTTCGGAGTTACACCGATTATTCAATAAGCAATAATCCAATACTCATTTCGAAGGCCCGCATCTTTCCAATGTCCGCAATATGCCTTTCAAATATCCTACAGTCATAGCACGGCCGCGTTCACACCACTGTCCGTCTCCAATAACTCTTGGGACATGACCAGGAATAATCAATCCATGAAAACCGGATTCGCGTAACTTTTCTAATACCTCAATTGGGTCGTAGTAACCTGGCATATCTACAAATATCTCGTGAAATGGCTGGGGCAAGGCATTTGAAATGGTTTGAAAATGAACATAGAATAATTTGTTTTGCCTGCCATAATATTCAATTACATCGGAAATATTTTCTCCCATTGCAGCCCAGTTACCCAAACAGAATTCACAGCCATGGTTTATGCTAGGCACAAGGTTAAAAGCTTTATCAAATTTTTCTCTTGAGCGAAATAATCTCGGAACTCCTCCAATCTCGGATACCGGTGGGTCGGCGGGATGGATCGCAATCTTTAACCCAACTTCTTCCACAACAGGGATTATGTGCTCAAGAAAATAATGATAATACTCCCACATTTCCGATTCTGAATAAACACGGTCCAATATTAGAGGGGCATTTTCAAAATCCTTAAGGTTTAGCGCCATAGACTGAGCGCCGCCACGCAATAAATGTGTTACAGAGCTTCTCAACACATCCGTTGGATCCCAATCGTAACCAAAAATTGGGATGCCCGCCCTCGCGATATTTTCCAATGTCCTTTTTATTTTTTCAATCTGTTTTTCGCGATTCGGCTTGCCAAGCATTACATCGCGATAAAATTCACGAGGCATATTTTCAATTGCATTCAATCTAAGTCCAAAATCCTCTATTCGGTTGCGTAAAGAAACAAGCTCTTGAAAGGACCATTCTCCATCCCCATGCAAAGGTTGATCTTGGTGCGCTGTATCAATCAACGATGAACGATAAAAATTCAGCAAGATATCATCAACTCCAATTTGTTTTATGAAGCGTAATCGTTCCTCAGTGGGTTGGGAGAATGAACCTAATCCTATGCGCATAGGTAATTTCTCAAAGTCAATTGATGGATGCATATAGTAGTCTATTTCCTATTTCAGACCTAAGGCAGTGAAGAATATTTCTTACCCTGCATCAGTAACAGAACCAGATATCACAATCTCTTTATCTTTATAACAATCTAACAATAACCATCAAAAGAGAGCACTAATCTTATTGATGCCAGTGAGATAAGAAGCCTTGACTTAGTCATTTTTAATGGAATTCACCTAAAAAAGGTACAAATTAAAGACACCACATAGAATGACCAACAATTATGTCAATAGGCTCGCAATAATTGCTTCGCTCGGCGGGTTTCTATTTGGTTATGATACGGCTGTAATCTCCGGGACAATCAATTTTGTTACTTCGCAATTTCATTTGCGAGCAACAGGAACAGGTTGGTATGTAAGTTCGGCATTGCTTGGGTGCATTTTGGGTGTCTCAATATCTGGTGCGTTAAGTGACAAATACGGGAGAAAGAAAGTGCTTATCCTGTCGGCTCTATTTTTCGGGGCATCAGCTATTGGGTGTGCTCTTGCGAATGGATTCAACATCTTGGTCATTTGCCGGATAATTGGGGGGCTTGGCATAGGAATAGCCTCGATGGTATCTCCATTGTATATATCAGAGTTATCACCATCGCATAAAAGGGGGCGCTTAGTGGCATTGTACCAATTCGCCATTACCGTTGGCATCCTATTTTCTTATTTCATCAATGCCTATTTACTTAAACTTTCACATTCTGAAATTCTAAATCACACAACTGGATTATTGAACAAAATCATGGTCAGCGAGGTATGGAGAATCATGCTAGGATCATCAGTTGTGCCGGCACTTTTATTTTTGATCCTGCTATGGTTTGTGCCCGAAAGCCCGAGATGGCTAACAATTAAAGGGGATGAATCGGGCGCACTGCGTGTTTTGAGCAAAATTGTTCCAGATTACGAAGCGAAAAAAGAAATTAATGATCTCCTGTCGAATCTTAAGAGCGAAAAGGGGGGATTTAGTATTTTGTTCAAAGGGAACTTTAGGCTGGCTATGATCATAGGCATTTCATTGGCATTTCTCACACAAGTAAGCGGAATCAATGCTATTATCTATTATGGTCCGAAAATATTGGAAGAGGCGGGTCTCCCAGTTGCCGCCGCATTGAACGGGCAGGTCGTGATTGGATTAGTGAATGTGCTGTTTACGCTAATTGCCATCTGGAAAATTGACCAGCTTGGCAGAAAGCCACTGCTACTTGCGGGTGTCATCGGTATTCTTTTATCTTTAATCATCATTGGTTCCCTGTTTTATTTCAATACCACAAACACTTATTTGTTAATGAGCTTTATATTATTCTTTATTGCTTGTTTTGCATTTTCATATGGTCCTGTAATTTGGGTGTTGCTTTCTGAAATTTTTCCTGCGAAGATGAGAGGTAAAGCTATGTCGCTGGCAACCTTTTCATTATGGATTGGCACTGCAGTTGTTGGTCAGCTTACACCCGTATTTCTTGAAAAACTTGGTCCGGCAGGAACTTTTTGGTTATTTGCTTTATTGACCATTCCGGCGCTTTATCTCGCCATTTTCGTGATCCCCGAAACCAAAGGAAAAAGCCTTGAAGAAATTGAAAGATATTGGTTAAATAGAAAAATAATAGACTCCGCTCATGAGATTAGACAATAAGGTTGCCATAATCACGGGTGCAGCGAATGGCATCGGGCTTGCTATCAGTGAAGCTTTTGTGAGAGAAGGAGCTATTCTGATTGCAGGGGATATTGATGAAACCAAGTGTGAAATTGAAGCTCAGAGATTAAGCGCTAACGGAGCCATAGTGCGCACAGTCAAATGTGATGTTAGCTTGACGCATGATGTTGCTCGGCTAATTCAATCAGCTATAAATGAGTTTGGGAGAATAGATATTCTCGTGAATAATGCTGCTATCGCAATTAGAGGAAATATTATGGAAATGCCAGAAGAAGAGTGGGATATTCTAATGAATACAAATCTAAAGAGTATTTATCGCACCATTAAATTGGCCCTGCCACACATGATTAATCAGAAATCGGGAAGCGTGATAAACATATCTTCAACGCAGGCATTCCGCAGTTGGCACGATTGGACTGCTTATGCTGGTGCGAAAGGAGCTATTCTTTCCATTACCAATCAGCTGGCAGGACAGTTTGGAGAATGTAACGTGCGCTTCAACAGCATTTCACCAGGTGCAATTCTTACTCCGATGAATGAAAAGAGGGCAAGGGAAGAAGGCCCTGAATATCTTGCAAAGAGTGCCTCGATGCACGCCTTGAAAAGAATGGGAACTCCATATGAAGTAGCAATGGCAGCTGTCTTTCTTGCTTCCGATGAAGCAGGATTCATAACAGGCGAAGATATTAAAGTAGATGGCGGCCTATGTTCCCTGCCACGTTATATTGAATAAATTCACTCGTGTAACATTATTTTGAAAATGGATCAGGCACTACAAGGAATAAGAGTATTGGATTTTTCTCAACTATTGCAGGGTCCTTTTGCTTCTCAAATGTTAGGTGATCTGGGGGCTGATATCATAAAAGTTGAACGCTATCGCGAAGGTGATATCTATCGCCAAATGACCTTTTTCAATAAATGGATTGCCGGTGATGAGTCCCCTTGTTTTATGGCATGGAATCGCAACAAAAGATCCATAGCAATTGATTTGAAATCAAATGAGGGCCGCGCAATTATATACAAACTGGTAAAAGAGGTAGATATTGTTCTTGAAAATTTCAGGCCTGGCGTTATGCAGCGATTGGGTTACGGATATCCAGATCTAAAAGCAATAAATCAGAAAATAATTTATTGCTCGGCTTCTGGCTGGGGCAGCGATGGGCCCTACACTAAACGTCCCGGCCAGGATTTGCTCGTTCAAAGCGTGAGCGGCGCCATCATGACCAGCGGTAAACAATCCGATGGCCCCGTTTCCTTAGGCACAGCGCTATGCGACCAGGTTAATGCGTTGAATTGCGTTTATGCAATTCTTGCAGCATTGTACTATCGAGAGAAAAGCGGCAAAGGGCAGGAAATCAAAACCAATCTTCTGTCCTCCGCCATCGCTTTTCAAATGCAGGACTATTTTACAATACACAATATGAAAGTCGAGTTTAAACGACCTGAATCCGGAATAGCACACCCTGGAAATCCTGCTCCTTTTGGCACTTACAAAACAAAAGATGGTTTCATAGCCATTGCCATGAGCTCATTTGAAACACTAGTTGAGGCGCTAGGTGATCATTCATTGCTGAAATTTAATGACCCTCAGGTTCTTTTTGATGAAAGAGATGAAATTTATTACAGAATACAGGCAATAACCGTTACCAAAACAACCCAAGAATGGCTTGACGTTATGCTTCCTCTTGATGTATGGGTAGCGCAGGTAAATCATCAATCGGATGTGGCAGAAGATCCGCAAGTGAAGCACAACAAAACCTTTATCGAAATCGAGCACCCAAAAGCCGGGCAATTGAGGGTAACCAATATCCCGTTTACTATGAGCGAAACGCCCGGATCAATTCGAAGAGCGTCACCATTGATTGGTCAACATGGGCCGGAAATATTAGCTGAGTTGGGATATAATGAAGGAGAAATCAAAAGACTAATTAATGAAAATGTGATATCGGTGGAAAAACCGCTCACTTCTGCGAATAAATAACAAGTGGTAATCAATTGCCGCAGAATTTTCAAATGTTCGAAATTTTCAAACGTTTCCATCAAGCAACAAAATGTCCATAAATGACTATTATTCTGAGATTTCAAACAATTACAATTAGTAACTCATAAATATAAGCATAGCAATTATACAGCATGAACTATCAGCAAATAAAATTTGAGGTGAAAGACAAAATTGCATGGCTTACTTTCAATAGGCCCGAGCAATTAAATGCGATGAATTCGAAAATGATGAATGAGATCGTTCACGCATTGAGTGAAATTGATTCCGGAGATCCAAAACATTTGCGCGTGGCAGTGATCACGGGTTCGGGCAAAGCCTTTATGGCAGGGGCAGACATAAAAGAATATGCTCAGCAAACACAAATGGAGTTTGAGGCTTTCCAGACAATGGGTCAATCCCTCTATTCTGCAATTGAAGGGAATGCAAAACCTGTTATCGCTGCTATAAACGGTTATGCGTTCGGTGGGGGATTAGAAATTGCATTGGCTTGCGACATGATTGTGGCAGCCGAAGGAGCCAAAATGGGGCTGCCGGAAATATTGCTAAACTTGATTCCCGGTGGTGGAGGTTCAATGCGATTATCAAGGAAAATTGGTGCCAACCTTGCAAACGAAATGATCATGACGGGGTGCACAGTGATAGCGGAAGAATTGTACCGCCACGGCCTTATAAATCATATTTATCCTTCTGATTCGTTCATTGACAAAGTCGCAGAATTCGCCGCTTCCTTTACCGACAAAGAGCCCGACCGCTTACAAATCTTAAAGCAACTTACGCAGATTACCACCGGTGGTGTATCTAGGGCGGCACAGAGTATCGAAAGTAAAGCACTGAATGATTTCTACCAAACAAAGGAAAGCAAGGAAAGGATAAAGGCATTTTATGAAAAACGATTTGAGAAAAAGAAGTGAATACCTAGGGCTTTCTTGAAGCAACATTTGATTCCCATTTCTATGCGTTGTACTTGGAATCCACTGAAGGTGGAAAAAAAAGAACTCTATTCAAATGTTCAAACTGGAATGCAGGCTCTGATTAATAGTTAATGAAAATGACATTGACTGGAATTACCTGGGACCATCCAAGAGGGTACACCCCGCTGATTGCATCCTCCGTACTCTACGAACAAACATTTGGTATAAAAGTAAAATGGGAAAAAAGATCACTTACGAATTTCGGAGATCAATCTCTTGCCGGATTGGCCGAACGGTATGATTTGCTAATTATAGATCATCCCCAAATAGGTATTGCATTTGAAACCCATTGCCTGTTTCCATTAAACGAGTTGCTGGCTAGGGACAAAATAAATACATTGAAAAATGAAACTGCAGGTCCATGTTTCTCGAGTTACCATTATAAAGAAAGCCAATGGGCAATTCCAATAGATGCAGCCATGCAATGCTCTGCATATCGGCCGGATCTGGTTATCGATTTAGCAATTCCAAACAATTTGAAGGAGGTATTTGATTTAACTAAGCTGCTCAAAAAGCAAAATCTGCGGATTGGTATGGCCCTCTGCCCCACGGATTGTTTATGTACTTTCTTAACACTCACTGCACAATTAGGCTCGCCAATCCAAGAAGGAAATGAACTATTGGTAAGCCGGGAAATAGGATTGCATTCCTTGGAACTCATGCGCCAAATGCGTAATGAGTTTGATCAAAGGAGTTTAAAGTGGAACCCCATACAGCTCTACGATTACATGTCAACTCACAATGATATCGCCTATGCACCCCTGGCTTTTTGCTATACAAATTATTCCAGGGATGGCTTCAGGAAACATAAACTGCGCTATTGCAATGCACCCGGCATTTCCAATTCGGTTTTAGGTGGAGCTGGAATCGCCGTTTCAGCTAAGAGCAAATTTGCAAAAGAAGCGGGACAATATGCCACATGGATTAGCAGCGCAGAAATCCAAAGTTCGGTGTATCTCATGGCACAGGGCCAACCTGCAAATATTGTTGCATGGAAATCTGATCTTGGGGATAAGCTGGCTGATAATTTTTTCAAAAGCACTTTTGAAACTTTGATGAATGCTTTTGTTCGTCCCCGTTATTCAGGTTGGCCGAAATTTCAAAAATACCTGGGGGAAGTTTTGCATACATTCTTAGAAAACCATGAAAATCCAGTATTTGTGTTAGATCATTTGCAGGATTCATACAGGCGGTCATACTACAATCAATAAATAGCTCTAATGATATTATATGCTGGATCATTTACTGAAATGATTGACGGCATCTTGGGTGGACATGGAAATGGTATTTCCTGTTTTAGATTTGATCCGTCCAACGGTACGTTGCAATTTTTGCATCATCATCTTACCATCAATCCAAGTTATTTGTGCATTCCTTCGACAAAATATTTATACACTCACACTGAAGTGCTTGAGGTAAATAAACCTCGCGTGCAGGTTTTTAAGATTAATGAATACGATTTCTCCCTTCTGCTTTTGAGCGAGCTGGAGATACCAGGGGGTTGTCCCTGTCATATAAATTTCTCAAAGAAGTATAATTGTATTCTGGTAGCCTGTTACGAAACAGGAAATATAATCATCTACCCAGTAGGACAAGATGGGAAATTATTGCCGCCAAGAAGTATTCTTCAACATGAAGGTTCCAGTGTAAACAAGCTTCGTCAGGAAAGGGCGCATGCGCATGCGGTAGCGGTTGATGACAATATGAATAAGATTCTGGTAACTGACCTGGGTATTGATAAAATAATGGTTTATCAAATGGAGATTAAGAATGGAAAGGTTGAAACAAAACTGAAACAAGCAGTACCAATGCTGCCGGGCAGTGGTCCCCGCCATATTATAGTACATGCACAAACTAAATTAGTATATACCCTGAATGAGCTTTCATCTACAATTACTTTGATGGACTACCGAGATGGTGATCTTAAACCTCTGCAAACGTATCAAACATTGCCTGATGACTTCAAGGAAATACCAAATGCAGCGGCAATCAGGGTATCAGAAGATGGAAAATTCATCTATGTCTCTGAGCGCGCCGATGATTGCATTTCTATTGTGAAATTTGACTACGATAATGATACCGTAGAAATAATCGGGAGAATAAATACGATGGGCAAGACACCTAGGGATGTCATTCTCGATCCAACCGGAAACTGGCTGCTTATCGCCAACCAGGATTCGGATTCAATAGCGATTTTTAAAGTTGACAAAGCCAAGGGAATGATTATTCCTGCAAATTTGGTTGAAGGCATTGGATCGCCGGTTTGCCTGGAATGGTTACCTGCCAAATAAAAGGATATTCCAACGAAAAGAAAAATGACCTGAATAGGGTAATGGAATCACGGGCATGGCATCATGACTTGACTATTACACCTTGGATATCAAAATTCAATCTTACAGGGTCAATTGTCGAATCCACGGTCACTCTACCCTCAAACTTTTCACTGGATTGGCTCTCGCTGCTTTAAACGCCTGAACGGCCACCGTGACCCATGCCATTACCAGGATGCCCGCCCCCGTCAGGGCGAATACCCACCATGACAATTGGATGCGATAATAATAACCATCCAGCCATCGGTGCATGAAATACCATGCCAAAGGCGTTGCAATCAGGAAGGCCAGGGATACCAGCCGAAGAAAGTCCCTGGAGATGAGGCCGACGATGACTGGAAGGGAAGCCCCCAGGATCTTCCGGATGCCGATTTCCTTGGTGCGGTTGAGCGCAGTGAGCATTGCTAGCCCAAGGAGCCCGAGGCAAGCCAGGAAGATGGAGATGGCTCCCGCCCAGCCGATGATATGGCTCAGACGTACTTCAGAGGTGTAATAACGGTCGAGGTCCTCGTCCAGGAAGTTATAACGGAGGGAATATTCCGGAGCGGCCTTTTTCCATTCCTTTTCGATAGCCGCCAGGGCACGGGAGGGATCGCCCGGACCGATCCGAACATAAAAAATACTGGGTTTCCCACCAGTAAAGGCATGGAATAACTGGGGTTGCACAGCGATGCTCATGGACTGGAAATTGATGTCCTTAATAACGCCGACCACGGTGGGTGGCGCGGTGCTGTCACCGCTTTTCATACTCTTCAACTGCCGGTCGACGGCCGAGGCAGGTGTCCAGCCCAGTGCCTTGACCATGGCTTCGTTGATCAGGACGGACCTCAATGTGTCCGAGCCAATTTCCCGCGACAGATTCCTGCCGGCAATTACCTTGAGACCCAAAACGGGTACGTAGTCAGGGTCGATGAAGAAGGGGTGGAATGTGAACGAGTTGCTTTCGAAGTCGTAACCACTCATGGCAAATCCCTCATGATCTCCCAGGCCATTATCAACACTTGCCGTCCCTGCAATCCCGGGATAAGCCCCCAGGCCCTGTTTGAGGTGGGCATAGATTTTTTTGGTATCCGAGATGTTGTGGGCCTGCAGGACAACCACGTTCTCCTTGGCGAATCCCGGATCCTTGGATTGCATATAGTGCAATTGCTGCAACATCACGATGGCCCCGATGATCAATCCTGTGGACAGCATGAACTGGAGGGTGACGAGAGACTTTGTAAAACCGTTTGCTCCGCCAAATCTAAGTTTCGATTTCAGTATATCCACTGGCCGGAACCTTGACAGCATCCAGGCGGGATAGCCACCCGCGAGCAAAGTGACTACGGCAATCAACCCGACATATAACCAGGGCAAACCAGGGTACCTGCTTGGGGAGAAGCTCAGGTTCCTGCCCGCATACTCATTAAAGAAGGGAAGCAGGAGGATGGATAGGGCATATCCGAGTACAAAGGCGATCAGCGTCGTCAGGAAAGCTTCCGTAAGGAATTGGCGGCGCAAACTCCACTCACTGCCCCCAATCGCCTTGCGAACGCCCACTTCCCGGGCCCGGCGAGCGCTCCGGCCGACGGAAAGGGTGGTAAAATTGATACAGGCGATCAAAAGGACGCCGCAGGCAATGCTCACCAGAATCCATATCGCCGACGGATCGACGGGCGGGACCTTCATAAACGTCATTACGAAACCGAATCCCGTATCCGTATGCATTTGCTTCAGCGGCTCCAACGCAAAGATGCCTGGCTTCGCATTGCCTTTGTAGGGAATGTATTTCGATTCGAAGGCAGTTAACGACTTCTGATCATAGGCCAGTTTGCTCCCCGGTCGCAACTGAATGAAAGTCAGGAAGGAATTCCTGCCCCAGTCCCCTATATCGCCCCTGCCTTCAGCAGTGGTTTCGAACACCCGGAAATTGACCAGCATATTGAATGTGATCGACGAATTGGCTGGAATATCCTCCGCCACGCCCGTGACAGTGAAAGGCTCAAACTGGTTTCCCAAGACCTGGATCTGGATCGTTTTGCCCATTGCCTCCTGATTGCCGAATAGGTGTTTGGCCGTTACTTCCGTCACCACGAGGCTGTGCGGGTCGTTCAGCGCCGAGGTGGGGTTCCCTTCCTTCAGGCGAAAGGAAAACATGCGAAAGAAGGATGGGTCCGCAAAGGCTATAAACTCCCGCTTGGCCACCTCTCCCTGGTGGAGGAAGGTCTCGAAGGGTTGTACAAAGCGGGTATAATCCACCACATCCGGCAAATCCTGCTTCATGGCCGGTCCCAGGGGCATGGGGGTGAATATGAACCCTTCCGCTAAGTGCTTATGATAGATCGTGTTGTCGTTGTATGCGCGGTAAAGGTCTTTGGCGTTGCGGTGGAAACCGTCGAAGCTGAATTCGTTCATCGCATAGAGCAAAAAAAGACTGAAACACGCGATGCCCAGGGATAATCCGAATATGTTGATGAAGGAGAGGATCCTTTGTTTGGCGAGGTTTCTCCAGGCGACGAAGAGGAAGCTTTTGAACATTGTGAGGGGTTTAAATTCTCTGGTCCATCCAAGAAGATGCCGGCCTTACAACTAATTGAAAAAAATCATTTTAAATGAAATGAATTTTGGAAACCGTTCGATTTCGATACAAATGCTGTCTGACTTCAATTTAATATTCTTCCCTAATTCCTACGCCTGCAAAGGATTAATATTTAATGTAAGCTGAATTATTACCTAAATACTTGAATGCTGTATCATCAAATGCTAACTCTTACAGTTAACGCTTTACTTTGTCAGGTCTAAAACCTCGGCAGCTTGCTGCGAGGTAATTTATTTAGTTTTGCTTGCTTCATCTTACCATTTAGGTCTTCATTAATGCCTCATGCAATTCGGGAATTTTGAAACAGAATAAATCATAAATAGCTAAAAATTAGCTGATTAGTTTGATAATTCTACTCCACTATCTTCCTCTTACAATCCTTTCAAACTGATTCAAAGAACTGTAAAGCATTGGTTTGCTGTCCATTATTTTTTTCATAATTATCCGAATCTTTCCAAATTGTCCAAGATAAAAGGTCGCAATTCGGGAGTCAGCAAACTGGCGGCAAGGGTCAATCCTGTGGAGAGTTTAAAAAACGAATAGCTATCTGCTGGAATCTCCCAACCCGTCAATCGGTCTGCTCTTTCGGCGATGACCCTATACTTGCTAAAACCCTAATTTGCCACCCTCGACAGAATGGGAGAAAGACGATCATTCCCAACATAACTAATTTGGGAATTTCATTAAGCATTCAATCTCGTATTAAGCGAAACCCTAATACGAAGCATTTTAAAATCTAAGGGAATAATTTCTCCTGAGGCGGCCTGATCCCCACCAGACGAATGTAAATTGTGGTTTGACCGCGATGATGGGTCTGATGCTCAAATGTTTTTTGCATCATGGCAAATTTGGTTTCTTCCATTCCAAACATTTTGATTTTCTCTCCCCAGGTATTTAAATTAGCATCCTTAACCGCATTGATGCAATAATCATAACTGGTCGTTACATAGTACATAACGGAATCTTTGTTTTGGGCAGTTGCACTATGTTCCAAATCTGAACGAAGAAAAGCAGGAGGCTGGGTACTTGTGGCGTTGGACATAAGAAACAAATTCCCTTGAGCCAGATGCAACATTTGCTGAGCAAAACTGCGAATTGAATCAACAGCCTTAAATGAGTATTTATCGGCAGGCATGGTATTCAAATATTCCACAGTGTAATCTTTAGCACGTTCCCAATCCTTAGTCATTTGAGCTCTTATATCTTCGGCGCTCAAAGACTGGGCATGGGTTGGAGTAGCAAAAACCATCAAAGAACAAACTCCGAGAAGAATGGTATTTTTCATACATCATGTTTTAGCATCGAAAGGTATTGAATTTAATTGCGCCGAAATTCTTCATTTTAAGATAGGTCAGCCCAAATTGCCCTCATTTCAATGTTTCAAACATTTTGCTTTATATCCATCCTAATTTATCTGATAAACCCCTCCGCACAGCGGGTAATGCCCGTCAAGGATCTGGGACATGTGGATCGGGAAGTTGGGCAGGCCGATTGAACATGAATATAATGATAATCAACTACTTATGAGATAATCAAGCTAGATCCATGGCTAAAGTCAAATGTTAAGTTCCAGAGAATTTATTCTCCCAGGGTCCCCAACGACTGAAATAAAGTCAAAATTTCAAGGATTGAGAAAAGAAAATTGAAAACCTGCAAATCGATTTGGCCGCAAATCTTCATATGAGATTTTCTCGGATTGCTTTGGCTACAGCACCTGACATGCTGGCTACATGCAATTTTTCGTATATCCTTTTGATATGGGTCTTAACGGTTTCAAAAGTAATGCCGCATTTGTGTGCAACCATTTTGTAGCTTCCCCCCTCTACCAACAATTTCAAAATTTCCACCTCCCGCTTACTCAGGTTATAATTTTCGACCAAATTCGATTTATGGAAATGGTCCCTGAATAGCTTGAGGATTTTCGTGGCAATTGAAGGTGACATAGGCGAGCCACCAGAAGCTATTTCGTCAATGGAATCTGAAAGAGATCGCGGAAGGTAGCTCTTAAGTATATATCCTGAAGCACCTGCACAAATAGCCGCAAATACATTATCGTCGTCTTCAAATATTGTTTGGATTAGAACTTTCGTCTCAGGATAATTCTCAACTATTAATTTTGTTGCGTCAATGCCATTAACGGGAGAAATTCCAATGTCCATTAGTACCACATCCGGAGTGTTTCTTTTTAAATGGGAAATAATATTCCTGGTATTCAAATAAGCGCCGGTAAGTTCTATACCGGGTATCCCATTGATCAGAAATGAAAACGCTTCGAGGAATTTTGCGTTGTCTTCAAATATCACCACTTTAATATTCATGGAACCTAAAGGTAGTCCCCTCAATCTGGTTTAAAATACCGAATTCAGGTGATGGGAATCATCAAATCCACAACGGTGCACTTATTCCCCGAATGGATGGAAATACTCCCTTTCATCTCCTTTACTCTTGACTCCATGTTGAATAACCCATTCCCACTCCTTACCAAAAGCGGATCGAATCCCTTTCCATCATCCACTACCGATATCTTCAGGGCCCCCGCCGTAGATTTAAGAGTGACCTTCAGGTGGCGGCATTCTGAATGCTTAATGGCATTGTTCATAGCCTCCTTTATAATTAGATAAATATTCTTTATGGACTCCATTGTCACTACCTGATTAACCGCAGCTTCATCTGCATTAAGTTCCAATTCAATCTCTTTTGATTCGCAGGTTATCCGACCAAAATTGGTTAATCTTTGAATAATTTTTCCCAGGCTTTCATTCTTGGGGTTGATTGCCCAAACAATATCGCTCATCTTCTCAACCATTTCCTGAGCATTCTCGCTAATCTTTGTCAATAAAGAAATAGTCTGATCGTGCAGCCCCGTGTTCATATTCTTCTTAGCCACTTCGCTCAGGATATTGATGCTTCCGAGAGTAGTTCCCAGATCGTCATGCAAATCTTTTGATATTTCATTCCTCATGGCCTGCAATTTGAGCAATTGACTGATTCGGAAATTGTACAAACCATACAAGAAAAGCGCAATGGATG
>Ga0207040_1102_pt1 | contig 25565 bp, 23 predicted proteins | sample Alteio_BWMinCont_72_FD_153279 | JGI IMG/M metagenome (GOLD analysis project Ga0207040, IMG submission 153279) | Enriched cells from forest soil in Barre Woods Harvard Forest LTER site, Petersham, Massachusetts, United States -... | ecosystem: Environmental > Terrestrial > Soil > Temperate forest >... | reverse complement strand
CGAACGTAGAGGGTATGGCCGGCGTTGGGTCCTCCTTGGAATCGGGCGATGATGTCATATCGCCCTGCGAAATAATCTACGATCTTCCCCTTGCCCTCGTCTCCCCACTGCAGACCTAGGATTACATCAACCATTACGAACGATTTGCAAATTCAATTTATTCAGCGCAGCAAAAATAGGTGAATGGGAAAGAACAAGGGAAGTTAATTTGGCATCAAACGTCTTCCGTATCGAAGCGGTCCACGGAGTGAATGCCGTTCAAATGCTTTACCCGGGTGACCAGTTCGTCCAGCTCTTCCTTATCGTGCACATAGATCCGGATATTGCCTTCAAACATGCCTTCCTTGGCCTCAATTGTGATTGCGTTGATGTTGAGCCGGAGCTCTCCGGAAATCAGGTTGGTGATCTTGTTCACCACGCCCACATCGTCCAGACCCACGATGCGGATCCCCGTCAGGAATGATATTTCCTTGTTCTTCGCCCACTTGGTCTTCACGACGCGGTGGCCGAAACTGGACAGCAGCCGGGCGGCGTTGGGACAGTTTGTCCGGTGTATCGTCAGCCCCTTACCGGTAGAGACAAATCCAAACACATCATCACCCGGAATTGGTTTGCAGCAATTGGCGAGGGTATAGACGATCTTATCGCTCGATTCTCCAAAAATGATCAATTCGGCATCTTTCCGTTGTGCCGCGGATGTTTCCGTTTTGACTTCCGGCGCCCGAACTGGCTTGGGGGCCTCCAGCTTGTCCCCGAGCAGGTGAAATTCTTTAAGCTCTTTCAGGTCGAAGTTGCGTACCGCGACCTGGTAGAACAGGTCCAAAGAAGAATTGAACTTATAATAGGCCGCCAGGACGTCGATATTGTGCTGGTTATAGGCCGCACCGTATGCTTCAAGTTTTTTCTGGACGATGTACTTGCCTTCATCGGCAATTTTTCGTTTTTCGTCCTTTAGGGCATCCTTGATCTTGGTCCGGGCTTTGGCGGTTACCACAAAATTCAGCCAGTCTTCGGAGGGCCGCTGCTTGCCGGAAGTAATGATCTCTACCTGGTCCCCGCTGCGCAATTTGTGGCCGATTGGCACCAGTTTGTGATTCACTTTGGCCCCTATGCAATGCTCCCCGATGGCACTATGTATGGAAAAAGCGAAGTCCAGGGCAGTGGATCCGACGGGCAACATCTTAACGTCGCCCCTTGGCGTATAGACATAGATTTCATCGGCCAAAAAGCTGGTTTTGAAATCCTGCAGGAAGTCCATTGAATCGCCGTCCTGGGTGTTGAGCGCTTCGCGGATCTGCTGGAACCATTGGTCGAACCGGCTCTCATCGTTGGCCCCTTCTTTATATTTCCAGTGAGCAGCCAGACCCTTCTCGGCAATCTCGTTCATCCTCCTTGACCGGATCTGCACTTCGACCCATTTTCCCTGCGGACCCATCACCGTAGTATGGAGGGCTTCGTAGCCGTTTGACTTGGGATTGCTCAGCCAGTCCCGCAAGCGCTCGGGGGAGGGAGTATATTCGTCTGTCACCATGGAGTAAACTTTCCAGCAGTCCTCTTTTTCCCGTTCCTGAGGCGAGTTTAAAATAACCCGGATCGCGAAAAGGTCATAGACTTCTTCGAACGCCACGCCCTTCATGCGCATCTTGTTCCAGATGGAGTGTATGCTTTTGGGCCTCCCGTAAATCTCAAAATCGAAATGACCTTTTTCCAGCTTCTCCTTGATCGGTTTGATGAACTCGTTGATGTAGCGGGATCGCTCGCGCTTGGTCTCCGTCAACTTGCGGGCCAGCTCCTTGTATTCGTCCGGCTCCATGTATTTCATGGCCAAGTCCTCGAGCTCAGTCTTGATGTTGTACAGTCCCATGCGGTTGGCCAGCGGCGCATAGACATACACCGTTTCGGAAGAAACCTTAAGCTGCTTTTCTCTTTTCATGCTGTCTAGGGTGCGCATGTTGTGCAAGCGGTCGGCCAGCTTGATCAGTATGACGCGGGGGTCATCCGTCAGCGTGAGGAGGATTTTCTTAAAGTTCTCTGCCTGCAGGGAGGCGTTGACGTCGATGACGTTGGAGATTTTCGTCAGGCCGTCCACGATCCGGGCAATTTCGCCGCCAAACTCCCGTTCCAGGTCTTCCAGGGTGATGTCGGTATCTTCGACGGTATCGTGAAGTAGGGCGCAAATGGTGGATCGGACCCCCAGGCCGATTTCTTCTACCACGATGCGCGCCACGGCCAGGGGATGGAGGATATATGGCTCACCGCTCTTGCGCCGCATGGTTTTGTGAGCGTCGGCCGCCATTTCAAAGGCTTGCCGCACCAGTTCCTTATCCCCCGTTTTGAGTTTGGGTTTGAGCGACCGGAGCAGGGCACGGTACTCCCTCAGGATCAATTTCTTTTCTTGGTCTTCCGTCAGATTATAACTGGCGATCCCAGCAATGGAGTCCATGGTCACGAATGTAACGAATAGTAGGCTGTTCCGGTTCAATTCCCGGGCCCTTGAGCCCTTCATCGTTTTTCCCTTTTGGTCAAATCCACTAATTTTGCTGCCCTCGCCGGAAATCGGACCGCGGGTGTGACGAAACTGGCAGACGTATCAGACTTAGGATCTGAGGCCGCAAGGCATGGGGGTTCGAGTCCCTCCACCCGCACGGCCATAAAATACCAGACATGGGTAATGTGACCAGGGAAAATATCGGATTGCTCAACGACAAGATCACGGTGCGGGTGGCCCAGGATGATTACCTGCCCTCTTTCGAAAAAACGCTGAAGGAATACGGTCGCAAGGCGAATATTCCAGGTTTCCGCAAAGGAATGGTACCCACCAGCGTGATCCGAAAGATGTACGGCAAATCCGTTTTTGCCGATGAAGTGATCCGTAGCGTGGAAAAAAGCCTGAGCCAATATTTAAGCAGCGAGAAGTTGGACATTTTTGCTCAGCCCCTCCCTTTGCCGGACAACGATGCCGGACAAATCGACATGAGTCAGCCCAGGGAATATTCCTTCGCTTTCGAAGTCGGCCTGAAGCCCCTGTTTGACCTACCGCGCCTGGACGGACTGGGACTGGTCCGCTACCAGATCGAAGTCAGTGAGGCCATGATTGATGAGGAAGTAGAACGTCTCCGGCATCGATACGGGCATGCACTCGAGCTGGAATCGGTGGACAGCCCCGAAGTCAGGCTGCAACTGAGCTTCATCGAGCTCAGCGGCGAGGGGCAGCCCCGGGAAGGGGGCCTCCATAAAGACCTCACGCTGCCGCTCAGCTACTTCCAGGCAGCCTATCGGGACAACTGGAATGGTTTGAAAAAAGGAGAGGGGCAGGAACTGCGGCTTTCTGAAGCCTTTGAAGAAAAAGAAGCCGAATGGGTCGCGAAAGAATTGGGCCTGCAGGAATCTGACGCGGTTGAACCAGAGAAATCATTCCGCGCGCAGATCAAGCAGATCACGAAGACGGAAAAGGCGGAACCAGGCCCTGAATTCTATCAGGCGGCTTATCGCAATCGGGAAATCAAGGATGCCGAAGAGTTCCGTCAGGCCGTGCGTGAGGATATTCAGCGCTATTTGGACGAGCAGAGCCGGAACCAACTGCAGCATACCCTCTACCACGAACTGCTGGATCAAACCAAGATTGAATTTCCGGAATCCTTTCTCAAACGCTGGCTGCAGCAGGGAGGAAAGCAACCCAAATCCCCCGAAGAAGTCGAACACGAATTTCCCAGCTTCGAAAATCAACTCAAATGGAGCCTGATCGTCGATCGAATCGCGCGGGAAAACCAAATCGAAGTCCAGTCCGAGGATATTCGCCAGCAGGCAAGAAAACAACTGTTGGGATATATGGGACTGCAAAAGCAAACCGAGGACCAGGCCTGGGTGGATGATTATGTCAACCGGGTATTGCAGGATAAAAAATTTGTGGACGAGACCGCGAGCCGGATTCAGTCCGAAAAGATTTTTGCCTGGGCGGAATCGCAGGCCCATCCCGTGGAAAAGCCCATCACGGTAGAAGCGTTCAATGCAATGCAGCAAGAACATGAATCGCACCATCATTGAGGCTGCTGCGAAATCAATTTTTTAGAGTCCCCGCATCCGGGGACTTTTTACTGCAACTCTGTCAGGTTTTTGGCAGAATGAAAGTTTGGACAGAGATTTGAAGGCCAATCCCGTCCGCGGGCCAGATCCTGACCCATTTCCAAAATCTAATCGATACGATATGCGCATAGACAAGGAGTTCGAAAAATATGCCGTTAAACACCGGGGGATTTCCAGCCTGACCCTGCATGATTATTATCAGCATAGCATTACCGGCTTAACTCCGAACATCATCGAGGAAAGGCCCATGAACGTAGCCGTGATGGACGTATACAGCCGTCTTATGATGGATCGGATCATCTTTCTTGGATACCCCATCAATGACGAGGTCGCCAATATCGTTACTGCACAGCTGTTGTTCTTGGATAGCACGGACCGCCACCGGGACATTCAGATGTACATCAATTCTCCCGGCGGAAGCGTGTATTCCGGAATGGGTGTCTACGATACCATGCAATATGTTACGCCGGACGTGGCCACTATTTGTATTGGTATGGCCGCCTCGATGGCAGCGGTCCTCATGTGTGCAGGTACAAAGGGAAAGCGCACGGCCCTTAAACACAGCCGGGTCATGATCCATCAACCCAGCGGATCCATTGGGGGACAGGCCAGTGACATTGAAATCACCGTCAACGAGATCAAGAAACTGAAAAAAGAAATTTACGAAGTGATTGCCAATCACACCGGAAAGACAATCAAGCAAGTTGAAAAAGACTCTGACCGCGACTATTGGCTTACTTCCGATGAGGCAAAGGAATATGGATTGGTGGACGAAGTGTTGCTCCTCAATCCGCGCAAGGACATAAAGGATTAAATAGGACAGGCTTTCCTGCTCAATAACCAAATCCGCCAAATATGAATCATTCGGAATATATTATCGACCCTTTGGACCGGCTGCTGAACGAGGAAGAACCGGGTGAACCGGAACCCAAGGAAGAAAAAGCTCCCGACGCGGGGATCCTGGGGAAGAAGCTCGAAAAGTATTTCTTCGACCGCCGGATCGTGACGCTCTGGAGTCCGGTGGACGACCGTTCTACCCGGGATATCGTCACGCGCATGCTGCTGCTCGACGCTGATAAGCCGGGCGAGGAGATCCAATTTTATATGAATAGTCCCGGAGGGGTAGTTACCAGCGGCATGGTGATCTACGATACCATGAAAATGCTTCGAAGTCCGGTCAGTACGATCTGCATGGGACTGGCCGCGTCCATGGCATCCATCCTCCTCAGCGGTGGGGCGAAGGGGAGAAGGTTTATATTCCCTCACGGAGAAGTCATGATCCACCAGCCCAGCATTGGCGGTTACCTTCAAGGGGTAAGCGTAGATCTAGAGATCCAGGCCAAGCAGACGAAGCGCGTCAAGGAGATCGGTGCCAGGATCTTGGCTGAAAATTGTGGAAAAAAGGTGGAACAGATCATGAAGGATTTTGACCGGGACTATTGGATGGACGCCAAGGAAGCCATCGACTATGGCATCGTGGACGGCATTACCGATAAGTTCTGAGCCAGCAGGCCCAAGCTGGGCCGGAAAGGAGCCAATATATAATTGCATACGTAAACTATTGCTTATCAATAATTTATCTTTCAATCTGCGATTTGACAAACCCAAGAAGTTTGCGAACTTTGCATAGGGTGAAAACGACCCTTTTACTAACCACCGCATATGGCAAAAAATACCCTGCATTGTTCTTTCTGTGGCAGAAGCCGGGATGAAGTCAAGATCCTGATCGCCGGCCAGGAAGGGCATATTTGTGAAAACTGTGTGGAACACGCTCAGGAGATTATACAGCAGGAGTTGATGATCCGGGAAGAAAATCCAGCCAATGCCCAGTTTAAGCTCACGGTCAAAAAGCCGATCGAGATCAAACGCTTTCTGGATGAATACGTGATTGGCCAGGATGACGCCAAGAAAGTATTGGCGGTTGCAGTCTACAACCACTACAAGCGGCTACAGCAAAAGGTCGTGGAAAACGACATCGAAATCGAGAAAAGCAATATCATCATGGTTGGGGAAACGGGCACGGGGAAGACCCTGCTGGCAAAAACCATTGCCAAGTTGCTCAATGTCCCCTTTGCTATCGTGGACGCCACTGTATTTACGGAAGCCGGTTACGTGGGAGAGGACGTCGAGAGCATCCTCACGCGGCTCCTTCAGGTCTGCAATTATGATGTGGCCGGAGCCGAACGCGGCATCGTTTACATCGACGAGATCGACAAGATCGCCCGCAAAGGGGACAATCCCTCCATCACCCGGGATGTCAGTGGAGAAGGCGTACAGCAAGGCTTGCTCAAACTCCTGGAAGGTACGGACGTTTTAGTCCCGCCACAGGGTGGACGCAAGCACCCGGAGCAAAAGCTCATCAAGATCAACACGCAGAATATTTTGTTCATCTGCGGTGGCGCATTCGACGGCGTCAATAAGATCATCGCCCGCCGGATCAATACCAATGCCATTGGATTTCACGTGAACAAAGAACAACAGGAAAACGCAAAGAAGAACCTGCTGCAATACGTTAACGCAACAGACTTGAAATCCTTTGGTCTAATTCCTGAGCTGCTGGGCCGCTTGCCGGTGGTTACTCATCTGAATCCCTTGGACCGGCCTACGCTTCGTTCGATTTTGACGGAACCGAGAAATTCGCTGGTTCGTCAATACAAGAAATTATTTGAACTCGAAAATATCCAGCTGACCATTGAAGAAGATGTGTACGACTTCATGGTCGACAAGGCCGTGGAATATAAGCTGGGCGCCAGAGGCCTGCGCAGCATTTGCGAGAGTATCCTGACCGACGCCATGTTTGAATTGCCTTCAACCAAGGAAAACAAATTCCACCTGAACCTGGAATACGCCCGCAAGAAATTTGACACGAGCAAGATGAGCCTGCTGAAAGTAGCATAACCCCGATTTTCAAATCAAAAAAATCCCGGCGTTCGCCCGGGTGTTTTTCATGCAAGAACTTATCAGCCGCCTGGTCGCCCAAGGGCTAACCGAGCAGCAGGCTTACCAAGCCATCGAGGTGATCAAGAATTATGCTAAGGAGAAATTTCCGCTTTTTGCCGGGGCCATTGAAAAAATGTTTGACAAATACAAGGGCAAGGACGAAGAAGATTTTATGCCCTGAACTGCCCGGTCATCCTTTTAGCGCTTCCCGCGCGATGACAATCATTTGTATTTCTGATGTGCCTTCCCCGATAGTGCACAGCTTGCTGTCCCGGTAATATTTCTCCACCGGAAAATCCTTGGTGTATCCATAGCCTCCAAAAATCTGTACGGCCTCGGTTGATACCTTTACGCACACTTCGCTGGCGTAGTATTTGGCCATGGCCGCCTTGGCGGTCACCGGCAATCCCCGGTTTTTCAGATCAGCAGCCTGCCAGGTAAGCAACTCTGCCGCCCGGATCTCCGTGGCCATATCGGCCAGTTTAAATGAAATTCCCTGGAACTGAGAAATGGGCTGGTCGAATTGCTCCCTTTCTTTGGAATACTGGAGTGCGGCCCGGTAAGCACCCTGCGCGATGCCCAGGGAAAGGGCGGCAATGGAGATCCTTCCTCCATCCAGGACCGCCAGGGCCTGCCGGAATCCGTCCCCCACCTCCCCCATCCGGTTGGTGTCAGGAATGCGGCATTGATCGAAGATCATCTCTGCGGTTTCGCTGGCCCGCATGCCCAGCTTGTTTTCTTTTTTCCCACCTCGAAACCCGGCAGTCCCCCGCTCGACGAGAAAAGCAGTCGCGTTATTGCGCGCACGTGGCTCTCCGGTTCGCGCCAGCACGACGCTCAGATGACTGCTGATGCCGTGAGTAATCCAGCACTTGCTGCCGTTTAGCACCCAGGAATCGCCATCCCGCACGGCCGTACATTTCATGTTGGCCGCGTCGCTTCCCGCACCGGCCTCCGTAAGACCCCAGGAACCCAACCACTCACCACTGGCCAGCAGGGGCAGGTACTTTGTTTTTTGTGATTCGTTGCCGAAAAGAAGCAGGTGACCCAGGCAAAGGGAATTGTGAGCCGCCACGCTCAGGCCGATGGACCCGCACACCTGGGCGATCTCTTCGATTACTGCGACATATTCAAAATAGCCCAGTCCGGCTCCCCCATAGCTTTCGGGTACGAGTACGCCCATCAGCCCCAGCTTGCCCATCTCCCGGAACAGTTCCGCGGGAAAATGCTGCGCCTCATCCCATTCCATCACATGTGGCCTGATTTCCCTTAACGCAAAATCCCTTGCCATCTGGGCTACCTGGAGGGTCAGTTCTTCGCTTTGAAAATTCATGAAACGGGTTAAATGCTTGCAGCCGTAAACAAACCAGGCAACAACCATCGGGAGGCCATTGCCTGAATAAGCGCCAATTAATCCGGAAAATCTTTAGGTGTTTCCGGGCTGCTAGAAGGGTAATGATCCGATACATTACAATACCTATCTGACAGATAACCACAAATTTATTGAATCTTAGCGGATCAGCTGCAAAAGCTAATTGAATTTCCCCAAAGCAATCAAGGGGATAGTCCTGGTAGATGGCAGGAGCGACGGGCGGGAGATTTCCTCCGTCGCCAGGCCTTTCCCCGGCCCGGAACCCTGGGTCGCTGGACCCTCAGATGTTAATCCGGTTTCCGGGCCTTGGAAAAGCTCAAGTGGTTTGCACAATTGTGCAGAGGTAGCCAGGCCGGTTGTGCGAAAGCCGTCAATGGTAATAAGGTGGTGGCGGAGGATAGGGGGGTGGATAGTTGTAATAATAGCGCGGTCCGGGCGGTGGGCGGTGGATAAACACGCGCGGTCTCGGCTTTGGCAGCACCCGGCCCAGTCCGATGATCAGTCCGGCATTCAGGCTGAATTGATAAATTTCCGAATATCCGGAATAGCTGACGCCTCCACCAAAATTGCCAAAATACAATGCACCGTCTGCCCCCTCCACAGGTGAAAGCAGTTGCGCTTTAAGGCGAATGCCCAGCCGGGGACTGACATAAATATTTGTCCCCAGCTCCGCGCCCCAGGCAAATTTGGTATTGCTGGAATAATCGTTGGGACCCGGATTAAATACCGCAGCGCCCAGCAATATTCCCAGGAAAGGATGAATTGCCGATCCGGGAATGTAGATAGACGGGACCGGGCCGGCCATTATATAATCGATCCCCACATTTTGCTGGCTGACCGGTGTTTGAACGCCGTAGTTGTAAATCCCCGTCTTCGTGTCCATATGGTTATACAGCAATTCCACCCCAAAGCGGTTATTGACATTGAACAAAAGCGAACCGCCCCAGTTGATCCCTTCATCGAGCCGTCCGAAAGTATTGTAGAAATTCACGCGATCCTGAAAAGTGTATCCCCCGGTCGGAATCAATTCCAGGGAGGTTTGAGCAAATGAATGAAAGGCGAAAAAAACGGATGCGAGCGATACTAAGAAGAGTTTTTTCATACCAGAGGTTTTCAGTGACATACTGAGACCCTTGTACAACTCAAAAGTTTAAACAAATATTGAGTGAAGGTTCCTGAATTTTGTTAACTGTATGTGAAAGCATTTCAACGGATTCAGGTCGTTATGATCAATCCGTCATAGGCGAGTGACATACCGGCAGGAAGGTTTGAGCTCACCATGGCGTGTTTGCCCAATTGATGACTGATATGCGTGAAATATGCCTGAGGCACATTTAGCTCCCGGACGACGTTCATGGCCTCTTCCAGGGAATAATGGGAGACATGCTTTTCATTGCGGAGCGCATTGAGCACGAGTACCTCGCTTCCCTTGATCTTTTCCTTTTCTGACTCTTCTATGCGGTTCGCATCAGTGACGTAAGTGAATTTTCCAAAGCGAAATCCAAGAACCGGCATGTGTAGATGCCAAACCAGGATGGGGATCACGGTAATGTCGCCCACGACAAAGGGATCCAGGTCGATCCGGTGGAGGTCGATTTCCGGCAGGCCAGGATATTTGCGTTCGGCAAACGCGTAGGGGAATTCCCGGATTATAGCTGCCTGCGTCAACTCATTGGCATAAACCGGCATGGAGACGTGGGAAAAATAATTGAATGCTCGCACATCGTCCAAACCGGCAATATGGTCTTTGTGCGGATGGGTAAACAGGATGGCGTCCAGATGCTTTACCGATGCCCGCAACATCTGCCATCGGAAATCCGGAGTGGAATCCACGGCCAGCGTCGTTGTCCCGGATCGCACCAGGACGCTGGAGCGAAGCCGCTTGTCGTGCGGATCGGTAGAACGGCAGACCTCACAGTCGCAGGCAATCATCGGTACCCCACTGCTGGTTCCCGTGCCCAGGAATTCTATAGTAATGGCCGGATAACTCACCACGTAAAAATACGAACAACGAAGAGGGAATTGAAGGCTTTGGACAGAAAATGCCGGGGACTAGGCGTGCTGCTGGCGGGCATGGAAAGTCATCGCGTCTTCATACGAATGCCGGAGGTCAGGAGACAAACCCTCCGGGCGGATTTGGAGCTGTGGAATAATGTCCACCAGGGCGCTGACGCGCCCTTCCGTTTGCAAAAATCTGTTCAATACGACAACCCGGCGCTCTTCCAGGATGCAGTAGCCGCTCTGGAACGTGCCCCGCTCGTACCGCAGGAGGTAGTGCGATTCGGCGATGATCTGCTCCAGTTTCTCCAGTGTGGTCTGATTGAACCTCATAGCTTGCGCGGGGCCTTTGGCACAGGCCCTCGATCCGTAAATCTACACTTTTCCGCTGAAGCTCCAGGTCGACCCCATTGGATATTTCTCCACAGCAACGGGCAATCCGCGCAGGATTAAGGGCCAGAATTTTTGCCCGCCATCCGAATGACTGGAACGATCATTTCCTCCATGCTGATGCCGCCATGTTGGAAGGTATTTCGGTAATAATTCGCGTAATAATTGTAGTTGTTGGGATAGCAAAGGAACCCGTCCCCCCGGGCAAATATGAAGGAAGAATTCACGGTGGGCGTTGGCAGACCCGCTTCACGAGGATCGCGGAATGCCAAAACGTCCTTCGGGTCGTAGTTGAGGTTACGGCCGTGTTTGTAACGCAGGTTGGTAGTGGTTTGTTTGTCGCCAATGACCTTGAGCGGGGTTTTTACCCGAACGCTTCCATGGTCTGTGGCCAGGATCAGCGTAATCTTCTTGTCGGCGATGCGGCGCAGCGCCTGATGCAGCGGGGAGTGTTCAAACCAGCTGGTTGTGATGCTTCGGTAACTGATCTCGTCGCTAGCCAGCTCTTTGAGGACCTCCATTTCCGTACGCGCATGGCTGAGCATGTCGACAAAATTGTATACAATGATATTGATATCATTGCCCAAAAGGTTGTGGATGTTGTTCACCAAATCCTGGCCCGCCTGATGATTCAATACCTTGGTGTAGGAAAATCGGAGTTGATCTTTTTTCTGACGCTTAAGCTGGGCCCGGAAGAGCTCCTCTTCGAACAAATTCTTTCCTCCTTCCTCGTCATCATTTTTCCATTGTTGCGGAAACTGTTTTTCAATTTCCAACGGCATGAGGCCGGAGAAAAGCGCATTCCGGCTGTACTGGGTAGCGGTAGGCAGAATGCTGTAAAAACTGTCTTCTTCCAGTATCCGGAAGCTCTCTGCAAAAATGGGTTGAATGGCTTTCCACTGGTCAAATCGCAAATTATCCAGCAATATGAAAAAAGTGGGAGTGCCTTTTTCTACGTGCGGAAGTACTTTATACTTGACCAGGGTATTGGACATGACCGGGGCATCCGTCGATTTAGGGTGAACCCAGCCAGCATAGTTCCTGGAAATAAATTTGTAAAAATCATTGTTTGCCTCCTGTTTCTGAGATTGAAAAATTTCCCGCATCTCCGGGCTATCGGTCTTTTCCATTTCCAGTTCCCAAAATACCAGCTTCCGGTAAATGTCCATCCAGGCATTGTAGTCGGGGTTGCTGCTCAATGCCATGAATAGGTCCCGGAACTGATGTTGATAGGCGGTAGTGGTGCGCTCCGAAACTAGCCGCTTGTTGTCGATGATCTTCTTAAGGCTAAGCAGGACCTGGTTTGGATTGACCGGTTTGATCAGGTAGTCGGTAATCTGGCTGCCTATGGCTTCATCCATCAGGTTTTCCGTCTCATTTTTGGTAATGAGTATGACCGGTATCTGTGGGTTTACTTCCTTGATCTTCGCCAGGGTCTCCAAACCGGTTATTCCCGGCATCGTTTCATCGAGCAGCACCACGTCCACGGGATTGTCGCGCACATATTCGATGGCGTCGAAGCCGTTGGCGATGGCCAACACTTCATAGCCCTTGTGCTGGAGGAATAAGATCTGCGACTGCAAACTTTCGGTTTCGTCGTCTACCCAAAGAATTTTTGCTAAAGACATAAATGTAACTCGGTGCTCAGGCTGGCAACCGCCGCATCAAAGCGCGTGCAAATCTAAATTATCCAAAGCTTATCCAACCGGCATTTGTAGCTTTGCGGCCTTGTTTAACGGGATTTAACAAAATGTGAACAGCGATGGACGATCTGGTACGCAAGATCATCAACGACCCCGTATACGGATTCATCAGCATTGATCACCCGTTGCTGTGGAAGATCATCGCACATCCCTGGTATCAGCGGCTTCGCCGGATCCAGCAAATGGCATTTGCCCACTTGGTATATCCGGGAGCGGTGCACACGCGTCTCCATCATTCCCTGGGCGCTTATCATCTGATGGGCAACGCATTGTCTGCCCTGAAAAATAAAGGCGTGAGCATTTCCGTTGAGGAGGAACTGGGCGCCAAGATAGCCATTCTCTTGCATGACATCGGACATGGGCCCTTCTCCCACGCGCTCGAGCAAGTGCTGGTTCCGGGCGCTTCACATGAAGCCCTTTCCTTGCTGATCATGGAAGCGCTAAATGCGGAATTCGGGGGATCACTGGAGACTGCACTGGCTATTTTTCGCAACGATTACCCGAAGCGTTTCCTGCATCAGCTGGTATCCGGGCAACTGGACGTCGACCGCATGGATTACCTGACGCGGGACAGTTTCTTCACGGGTGTCGCCGAGGGGGTCATCGGATATGATCGCATCATCAAGATGCTGACGGTGCATGGGGGTGATCTGATGGTGGAAGAAAAGGCCGTGTTTTCGATAGAGAAATTCCTGGTTTCCCGGCGGTTGATGTACTGGCAGGTCTATTTGCATAAGACGGTGTTAAGCGCGGAAAAGATGCTCATCAAAGTGATGGAGAGGGCGCAGGAACTGATTGGGCTTCAGGCACCGCTTGCCTGCTCCTCCCCGGTATTGGAGTTTTTTTTGCATGGGACAAAGGCTGAATCCAACTTGGCTGAATTCTGCCTCCTGGATGATGTGGATATAATGGCCACGCTCAAAAATTGGATGTCGCATAAGGATCCGGTGCTCAGCCGGCTTTGCCGATCCCTGATTGACCGGCGGCTGTTCAAGGTGGTGATGCAAAAGGAACCGATCGATGAAGCCTGGGTAGAAGAATGCAGATCCTCGGTAAGGCGAGAGCTTCAACTGCCCGAAAAGATCCTGCCTTATTTTGTATTTACGGGGGAAACAGTCAATACAACCTACGACCCCAACGATGAACGCATACAGATTCTATTCAAGGACGGAACGGTCCGGGATATTTCACAAGTCGATAACGCGTTAATACATCAGGCGCTCGCCAGCCCATTGAAAAAAAATTATATTTGCTACTACAGGGAAGGGTGAGGCGATTCGACAGGCCCCCAGGCTAGTGCCCAATGGAGTCCTCCCTGACTAACCAGAATGAACGGTACCTAGTTCCGGCGTGCCCTGAAGCCGGCTCCAGGACCCTGCTCTATGGGGATCTTAAACCGTCATCGTCATGCAGTTCACCGCCGCACAGATCGCCGCCCTGATTGAAGGCCAGGTAGAAGGCAATCCGGATATCGCCGTTTCATCATTTGGAAAAATCGAAGAAGCCGCAGATGGCCAGTTAGCTTTTCTGGCCAATCCGAAATACGAAGAATTCTTATACAAGACGAAGGCATCAATCATCCTGATTAATGCTTCCCTGGAATTGAGAGAGCCGGTGAAGGCCACCCTTATCCGGGTAGCCGACGCATATACTGCCTTTGCCACGCTGCTTACGCGCTACCAGGAGATCATGTCGCGGCAGCTCGTGGGCATCCAGGAACCTGCCTATATATCTAAAACGGCCCGGTTGGGGCAAGACGTCTATATCGGCGCCTTTTGCTACCTGGGCGAAAAGGTCATTGTCGGAAACAACGCTAAGATATTCCCTAACGCATACTTGGGAGACGGGGTCCGGGTTGGCGAGAACACGATCCTCCATCCTGGCGTCAAAGTCTACCATGACTGCGTGATCGGCAATAATGTGAACATTCATGCCGGAACGGTCGTCGGCAGTGATGGATTCGGATTCGCTCCACAGCAGGACGGAAGCTTCAAGAAAGTCCCTCAAATGGGTAACGTGGTCATCGAGGATAACGTGGAGATCGGAGCAAATGCCACCTTGGACCGGGCTACTATTGGCTCGACGGTAATCAAAGCGGGGGCAAAGCTGGACAACCTGATTCAGGTGGCGCACAATGTAGAAGTCGGGCACAATACGGTTATTGCCGCTCAGGCGGGCGTCAGCGGTAGCACCAAGATCGGAAACAATGTAATGATCGGCGGCCAGGCTGGCATCGTCGGACATATCCAGATAGCGGACGGTAGCAAGATTAATGCCCAAAGCGGCGTCAGCAAATCCATCAAGACACCCAATGCCTCGGTTACGGGGTCTCCTGCCTTTGATTACAGCAGTGCGTTGCGATCCCAGGCCCTGAGCCGCAAATTGCCAGAATTGGAAAAACGCCTGAAAGAACTGGAGGACCTGGTCCGGCAGCTGCTTACCGAAAAAGTATAAACTCACTATTTAACGGTCCGGCACAACTGCTTCTTCGGCTACGCAGTTGTCGCAAATGCCGCAGGATCGGTCCATATCCTGGCCAAAATATTGCGCTATAAACCGAGATCGGCAGGTTCCTTCCAGGCGGGCATAGCGGATCATGATATCCGCCCGTTGTTGATATTGAACTTTTCTCTTTTCGTAATTCATGACATTTATTCTCAAATCCGATTCCCGGACCCTATCCTGCATCAGGAAAAGTTGGGGCGAATCTTTGGCCTGCTGGTAATGCAAAAGGCCCAGGCTTTGCAGCCTGCGCAGCTGCTGGGATACGGAATCGGAGCTTTCCCGCAGGGCACGGGCTATTTTTTTTTCGGCAATCGTCACCGGCTGATCCATAATGCCGGGATAAGTGCGCAGGAGATGGTCGGCCAGCTCCGCTTCCGCTTCATTTCCTTTCTGCCATTCGCGCAATGCTTCGTGGCTGGTGCTGAACATCACGCGGGAAGGCAGATGGATCCAATCCAGATAAGACAGTATCTCCTCCTGTTCCAGGGTTTTCCAGCAATTGGATAGCAGCCGGGCGTCGATCCGAAATTTGTCCAAGAAGTCGGCGAGGTCAAAATCAAAATAGCGACCTGCTCCCGCTCCGGCAGGAATTTGCAGGTAATTCATCAGCGCCAGGTAAACCTGGCGGACGGATTCCAAAGGAGGAAAGCGCCCGGAAGCGGATTGCGCCAGTTGATCCAGTTCCCAATCGTCAAAAAGCAGCAGCGCCCTCGCCGATCGCCCATCCCTACCGGCCCGCCCCGACTCCTGGTAGTAGTTCTCCAGGCAGTCCGGCACATCGGCGTGGATAACCAGCCCCACATTCCCCTTGTCAATGCCCAATCCAAACGCGTTGGTGCAAGCCAAGGTCTGGATTTGATTACTCAACCAACCCTCCTGGACCTCCATACGTCGCGGCCGGTCCAGACCCGCATGATAGAACGAAGCGCTGAGGCCAGCGCCTTGTAAAATCGCGCTCATTTGTTCCGCCCGCTTGCGGCTCCGGCAGTATATCAATGCGCTGTCCTTTGTCGCGGACAAAGATTCACGGATGCTGGCCGCCTTATCTTTGGCTCGCACAACCTGGAAGCGCAGGTTGGGTCGCGATAGCGGCATGCGAAAGATTGCCGGTTCTTGAAAAAGCAAATTGCGGATGATATCCTCTTGCACTTGCGGGGTGGCGGAGGCGGTCAGCGCCAGCACGGGCACCGTAGGAAGTTGCTCGCGAAAAACCGGTATTCGCAGATAGGAAGGACGGAAGTCGTACCCCCATTGGGAAATGCAATGCGCTTCATCGACGGCAATGAGCCGGATATCGAGGGCGGGCAAATAGTTGCGGAAAAGTTCGCTTTCCAGGCGTTCGGGGGAAACGTAAAGAAATTTGCAGTTGCTCCGAGCCGCCAGTTCTAGTGTCATAATTAAATCCCGTCGTCCCATTCCCGAAGAGACCGAAAGGGCCGTAATGTGTTTGCGCCGGAGCTGTTCTACCTGGTCTTTCATCAGGGCGATCAGCGGGCTAATTACCAGGCAAAGCCCGTCCTGCGCCAGGGCGGGAACCTGATAACAGAGGGATTTTCCGGCGGCAGGCGGCAACAGCGCCAGGGTGTCGGAGCCCCGGAGCACGGACCGGATGATCTCTTCCTGAAGGGGACGAAAGGAATCGTATCCCCAATACTGGCGGAGAATTTGTCGTAGATCGTCCAACACGGAAATATTTAGAGTAAGGTAAGTATTGATCCCCAGTCCGTCTTCACGCTAACTCCAGTTTTCGGACATAAAGCCGGACCGAATTGACAACGAGCACGACATCACTAAGCCCCATGGCCAGGGCGGCGAGGCCCGGATGGAGCAGGCCCACCGCAGCTATGGGTATCGCCGCGCAATTATAGAAAAATGCCCAGAAAAGATTTTGCCTTATGGTGAGAAAGGTGAGCCTGCCCAGCTGCATGGCTGCGGGCAGGTTGGTGAGCCCCTGCTTAACCAATACCAGGTCCGCTGTCTGCACAGCAATCTGCGATGCATCGCTTAGGGATATGCCCAAGCTGGCTTGGGCCAGGGCCGGCGCATCATTTATTCCGTCCCCGACCATCGCCGTGGACACCTGAGCATTCCATTCCCTGATGCAAGCCAGTTTTTGCGCCGGGGTCTGTTCCGACAAGACTTGATCTAGTTGGAGCGCCCGGCCAACCCACTCGCATTTTGGATTCCGGTCGCCGCTGAGCAGGATCGTGCGGATGGACTGGCGCCGGCAGAAGCTGACCACTGCGGCAGCTTCTGGTCTAATCTCATCCTGCAGGTCAATCCAGCCAAGAAGCGCGTCATTTTTATAGAGGTAGATATCGTGCTGGTCGCTAAGACCTGGCCTGATCCGCCAGGAACCTGCTTCGTACCGGTCTCCAGAGACGGTTTCCGCTTTAAGTCCTAAGCCTTTGATCTCTTCCCACTTGGCCCACCGGATCTCCTCCTTGGTTTTCCAAGCCGCGGCCAGGCTTCGACCCAGGGGATGGTTGGAATATTTTTCCAGCGACCAGGCGATCAGCCGGAACTGATCTTCCCCGATCTCCGGACTCAAGATTTCGAAAGCCGCCAACTGAAAATTTCCCGTCGTCAGTGTGCCGGTTTTATCAAAGACGACCTGTTTTACCTCGCTGATCTTTTCGAAAGCCAGGGCAGTGCGGAACAGGATACCCAATCGGGCTGCCCTCCCCAGGCCAACAGCTACTGCGGCAGGCGTCGCCAGTCCCATTGCACAAGGGCAGGCAATGACCAACACCGCGATGCTCCGCATAAGGGATGGGGCAAAAGCATGAAGGACCAGGTAATTCACCAGGCCAGTCAGCAGGGCAATCCCGAGCACTACCGGCACAAAAATGGCACTGATGCGATCAGCCAGCCGTTGAGCGGGCGGCCTTTCGCCCTGCACCTGATGAACCAGTTGGATGATTCCCGCCAGGGTCGATTCGGCCGCCGAGGCTTTTATCTGCGCTTTCAATGTTCCGTCCAGCAGGAGGCTCCCGCCTAACAGTGGGTCCTTGGCCTTCCGGAACACCGGCAGGCTTTCTCCCGTCAGAATCGACTCGTCCAGATTGGATTCTCCCCACAGGATCTTGGCATCGGCCGGAACGATTTCCCCCGCGCGGATCAATACCAGATCGCCTGTTTTCAAGACACTGTTTTTGACCGGAAAGATGACTTCCTGATGTTGATCGTCAAAAGCGATCATATTTGCCATAACCGTCTGGCTTCTGCGGAGCCGGTCGATTCCCCTGCGGGTAGAACGCATGGAAATATCTTCCAGATAATTTCCGAATAGGACGAGGGTAATGATGGCGGCTGCCGTTTCATAAAACTGGTAAGCGTGTCCGAGGCCAAACAGGGTTCCGGCTAAACTGTAGGCAAAGGCGGCACTAGCCCCCAAAGCAATAAGTACATTCATGTTGGGCATTCCGTTGCGAATGCTCCGCCAGGCGCCGGGGCCGAAGAAATTCATGCCAGCTGCGTACACCGGAAGGCAGATCGCCAGTTGGGCCCAGGGATGCATCAGGCTGCCAGCCCAGGGAAACATGGGGAGCCAAAGGAGCAAGGAAAAGGGCAGGCAGATGATTAAGTAAATCAGGTGGCGGTTTAACTTTCGCCTGGCCGTCTTTCCGTCCACATCTTCCTGGCTGACCGGATAACCCAATTGTCTTAGCCCTTCCTCTATATCCGTTAAGGAATGTAATTTTTCGGATTCAAAACTGACTTCACCCCCAACCAGGCTTACGCGGACATTGCGTAATCCCTCCTGTTGCAGGTATTTATCGACCGTGAGTGCGCAGTTGGCGCAACTCATGCCCGTTATTTTCCAGTTGATGGTTTCCATATGCTGAAGGATAACAAAAAAAAACTTTGCCGGTTCAAAGATAAACTGCGCCGATTCTAGTTTCCGTTTCCGACAGGACGGGGTGGCCGTCGGGCCTATCTTTGAGGAATGGAGTGGGTTGCCAGTAAAGAGAATCTCTTTGAAGTCGCCGAGTCGTTTTGGTTGAAATTTGACGGCCAAAAGAATTTTGCCATTCACGGAGAAATGGGTTCGGGCAAAACAACCTTTATCCTGGCGCTTTGCCGGAAACTGGGGGCTGAAGGGCATCTCGGGAGCCCTAGTTTTTCCATCATCAATGAATACCGGTATCCGCAGGGATTGATCTATCACGTCGATCTTTACCGACTCAAGGATTACCGGGAAGTGGTCCGGGCCGGAGTGGAAGAGTGCCTGTATTCCGGCCAGATTTGTCTGGTTGAATGGCCGGAACGAGCCCCGGAGATTTTTCCTCCGGAAACCGTTCGTGTTTACCTAGAACTAGCTGGCCCGGAATCCCGAAAAATCCGCGTTGCCCGACTTCCATAAATCCCAACCAATTCAATTTATTATTGTAATTTAACCGTCTGCCCCCAATTCTGCGGAAAGGGACGGGCCTTTTTAACATGCCACAGCAAAGACCCATCATCAGCACTTCCTTTAGTTACGAAACTCTGGAGGAAAAACTGGATGTGAAACCCCGAGGGGTCCAATTGCATATCGGCATTCCCAGAGAAACGGCATTCCAGGAAAACCGGATCGCGCTCACCCCGGAAGCCGTCGGAGTTCTGGTGAGCAATGGCCATGATGTGGTGCTCGAACACAATGCCGGTGACGCGGCCCATTACCGGGACAAAGACTATAGTGAAGCCGGCGCCAAAGTAGTATACGAAAAGGCAGAAGTATTTAAATCCCCCATCCTGCTAAAGGCAGCTCCCGTCATCGAAGAAGACATACCACTCCTGCAGCATAACCAAGTGATCATTTCTCCGATTCACTTGTCTGCGATGAAGTCCAGCCTGTTGGAAAAGATGATGGAAAAGCGGATTTCAGCGATTTCCTTTGAAAACCTGAAGGACGATAGCGGCTCCTACCCTATCGTCCGCAGTATGAGCGAAATTGCAGGAAGCGCCGTTATGCTGGTGGCCGGACAGTACCTGAGTTCGGCCAATCATGGAAAAGGGGCTTTGCTAGGAGGGATTTCCGGAATTCCTCCGACCAAGGTAATCATCCTGGGTGCTGGCATCGTCGGAGAATATGCAGCCCGTGCCGCGCTGGCTTTGGGCGCATCGGTTAAAGTATTTGACAACAGTGTGTCGCGCCTGAAGCGACTGCAGAACAATATCGGATTCCGGATCTATACCTCGGTGATCGAACCCAGGATCTTATCCAAACAGCTTAAAACCTGCGAAGTCGCTGTCGGGGCTCTTTCATCCCAAAGCGGGCGGACGCCCGTGGTAGTGACAGAAGAAATGGTCAGCAATATGCGACCCGGAAGTGTCATCATCGATGTAAGCATTGACCGCGGAGGTTGCTTTGAGACCTCAGAGATTACCTCACATGAACATCCCATATTTATCAAATATGGGGTAATTCACTACTGCGTGCCGAATATTCCCTCCGGTTTTGCCCGAACGGCATCGCAAGCGATTAGCAACGTATTGATGCCCCTATTGTTGGAAGCAGGTGAAGATGGAGGCTTTGAAAACCTGGTATGGCACAAGATCCATCTGCGCAGCGGTATTTATTTGTTCAAGGGAGCACTTACGAATTTTCACCTGAGTCAACTTTTTGACCTGAAATACACCGACCTGAACCTCCTTATTGCCAGCCAGCGTTAACTCCCTTGCATTCCATCAAGTCAATCTTAGCTTGGCAAAAATCATATTCTTGTTGATCATTGGAGGCCACCACCACAAGCCTGTTTCGCCCGAATTTGTCGATTAGCCGCAGGTATAGGGATATTCCTTCGCCATCGAGATTGCCGCAGGGTTCATCCAGCAAGATCACCGGTGTGTCGGAGAGGATCGATTGGGCAAGCTTAACCCGCTGCTTCATTCCGGAAGAAAAATATCGGATTTGCTTGCCGGCAGACGCGGACAGGCCGGTCAGCGAAAGGATCTCTTTTGTATCTGTGCCTGGAAGAAAAGGCTTGAATTTGCTATGAAAGCGAAGAAATTCGAGCAAGGTCATTTCTTCGACCAGCTGCAGGTAAGGCGCCGCCAAACTGAAATAGCGGTATATGTTCTCTGGATCGACCAGTCCAATTTGAGGTGACGGAAGTGAATATCCCACCGTCCCTTCGCTTGCCGAGAGGCTTCCGGCCAGCACCTGCAACAAGGTGGATTTGCCCGATCCGTTCGGACCGGTCAGGGCATAACTACAGCCGGAAACAAATTCGTAGTTGAAGTGTCGAAATATCCAGTCCCGGTTGAAGCGTTTACCTACATCAGTCAGCGTAATCTTCATCCAAACTGCTTTTACTGTAGCGTTTGATAATCCCCCGGCGGCTTTCCCGGATGAAGGTCACGATTTCATCGCGTTCATCGGTAGCCGGGAACTCCTCTTCGAGGAATTCCAAGGCCTGTGAAGTGTTCATCCCCTTATTGTAAAGGATGCGGTAGATATCCAGGATATGATTGATCTTTTCAATGGTGAAGCCCCTTCTTTTCAGCCCGACGGAATTGACTCCCGCGTAACTTAAGGGAAGGCGGCCCGCTTTGATGTAGGGCGGAATGTCTTTGCCTACCAGAGAACCCCCTCCCAGGAATACATGGTCGCCCACACGCACAAACTGGTGAATGGCGCACATCCCTCCCAAAATGACCCAATTCCCGATGACAACGTGTCCCGCCACCTGGGAGTTGTTGCTTAAGACACAATGGTCGCCGATTATGCAGTCATGGGCGATGTGGCTATACGCAAGGATCATGCAATTGCTGCCAACCTGGGTCTTCCATCGGTCGCGTGTCCCTCGATGAATGGTGACGAATTCCCGAATGGTCGTGTTGTCGCCAATCTCGACTGTCGTATCTTCTCCTTCGTATTTCAGGTCTTGAGGATCAGCTGACACCACGGCACCAGGGAAGATTCGACAGTTCCTGCCGATCCTTGCCCCTTCCATTATGGTTACATTGCTCCCGATCCAGGTGCCATCACCAATCTCGACATTGTGGTGGATAACAGTAAACGGATCGACTCGCACCTGGCGGCCTAATTTGGCGGCTGGATGAACGTAAGTGTGGGGATGAATGGTTGAAGAAGGCAGGTCTTGGGCATGGTCCTCTATGGATTTGGAGTGCTCTTCGCTATACATGATGGGTTTCCTCATAAAATATGCTGGCCGATCCCCTAGCAACTCCCAAAAGTAAACTTATTTGAAACAATTCGGTCAAATTAACTTCTCTTTACCAGTTGAGCCATCAGGTCGGCTTCAGTCACGATTTTGTTCCCAACGAAAACGGTTCCCCGCATTTCGCATATTCCTCGGCGAATTGGGCTGATTAATTCCATCTTGAGGATCATAGTGTCTCCGGGAACGACTTTGGATTTGAACTTGCAATTGTCAATTTTCAGAAAATAGGTGTCATATTCCCCGCCCATTCCCGAAGAATTGATCGCCAAGATCCCTCCGGTCTGAGCGAGCGCTTCGATCTGGAGCACTCCGGGCATGACCGGGTTCCCCGGAAAATGCCCCACAAAGAAGGGTTCGTTAAAGGTCACATTTTTGATGCCCACAATGTACACATCGGTCAGTTCGATGATTTTATCTACGAGTAGAAAAGGGTACCGATGAGGCAGGGTCTTTTCAATTTTTTGGGCGTTGAATATCGGGGGCTGATTGGGGTTATAAACAGGAATATTCCGAAGTTGCTTGTTTTTCTTGATATACTGCTTGATCTTCCGCGCGAAATCCACATTACTGGAATGGCCGGGCCGGTTGGCGATAATATGTCCTTTAACCGGGTATCCGATAAGGGCCAAATCGCCAATCACATCTAGAAGTTTGTGGCGAGCCGGCTCATTGGGAAAGCGCAGTTCCAAATTGTTAAGATATCCTTCGCTTTTTACTTCGATCTTGTCCCGCTTGAACGCCTTAGCTAATCGGTTCATCTCTTCCTCCGTTACGGGTTTGTCCACTACAACGATAGCATTGTTGATATCACCGCCCTTGATAAGGTTGTTATCCAGAAGCGCTTCCAGTTCGTGGAGAAAGCAAAAGGTGCGGCAGGGCGCAATCTCGGACTTGAAATCCTGCATCCGTTTCAAACCCGCATGTTGGGTACCCAAAACCGGACTGTTGAAATCGATGAGTGTGGTAACCTTGTACTCCATGGCCGGCATCGCCACCATTTCAACCCTCTTTTTCTCATCGTAGTGCGTTATGTTGGTGTCGATGCTATACCAGGATTTGGCCGCATCCTGTTCGATAACTCCTCCCTCCTCGATAATATCCACAAATGGCTCTGAGCTTCCGTCAATGATTGGAATTTCCGGCCCATTGATCTCAATGAGGCAATTATCGATTCCCATACCCACCAGCGCGGCAAGCACATGCTCGACCGTGCAGACCTTGGCGCTATGATCTTCCAGGGTAGTTCCACGGGACGTATCAGTAACCAGGTCGCAGTCTGCTTTGATGATCGGCTGTCCAGGAAGATCAATTCGCTGAAACTGAAATCCAAAACCCGGATTTGCCGTTTTAAGCGTCATATCCACCTTAATCCCTGTATGCAATCCCGTTCCAGATATATTTACCGTAGAACGCAGTGTGTGTTGCTTGTCTGGGTTAAAATGAGCGTCCATTCGATTTTCTTAAGACCGACAAAGATACAAAGATTAGCCTCTTCAGATGGGATCAAATCATTTCTTCGCGTTCCAGCATGAGGATGGCGCTTTGAGGCACGATGAAATATCGCTCATTCTCATACATTACTTCTGTCGCACCGCTAAGCAGGAAGATGGCGATATCGCCTTCGCGAGCCTGCAATGGGACATACTTCACTTGGTCTTCCTCATTTTTCCAAGTTTCACTCTCCACGGGCATTGGTATTACATATCCCGGCCCGGTCTTGATCACGTAACCTTGTTGCACTTTTTCCTTTTCCTGCACGCCTGGCGGAAGATAAAGGCCGGCGTCCGTCCTTTCGTGTGGCTTGGAAGGCCGGATAAGCACCCGGTCGCCGATTACGACGAGCTTTTTGAATTTATTGTCGGAAGTTAAATGCATGACGAAGTCCCCGGACTTTGAGCTTAAGCCCTATAAATTTACGAAATCGCGAGACAGAATCGTGCTATTTCCCATCCCACAACGCGGAAATATAGCCGAGATGCAGGATTTGGCTGGCTGAATTATTAACAAAATATTAGACGGAATAACTGGCTTGCGGCAAAAGGATTAATTTTATTTGTATCAAACTCATTCATATGGAGGGAAAGAAACCGAAAATCTTGTTGTGCGAAGACGATCAGAACCTCGGCATGGTGTTGAAGAATTACCTCGAACTGAATGATTTTGAAGTGATCCTCGAGCGGGATGGCCGGTTAGGTCTGGCCGCCTTCCAGCGCGAACGATTCGAACTGTGCCTGTTGGATGTCATGATGCCCCATATGGACGGATTCACGCTGGCCGAAGAGATCCGAGACGTGGATCCGGATATTCCGCTGTTCTTTATCAGTGCCAAGACAATGAAGGAAGACATCATCCAGGGGTATAAGCTGGGAGCAGACGATTACATCACCAAGCCCTTCGACAGCGAAGTACTGCTCTTGAAGATAAAAGCCATTCTCAAGCGCAACGAGGATCTGAACAAGGAAATGGAGAATAAAGAATTTGACCTGGGTTCATATCATTTCAACCCAAAGCTCCGCGAATTGATATTCAAGGGCCAGACCCAGACCCTTTCCCCCAAGGAGAATGAGTTGCTAAAAATGCTTAGCGAGCACATGAACGATCTCCTTCCGCGAGAAGCTGCTTTGAAAAAGATTTGGGGCAGCGATACATACTTCAACGGACGCAGCATGGATGTGTATATCGCCAAGCTTAGGAAATATCTCCGGAATGATACTAGTATCGAGATCGTTAATATCCATGGAAACGGATTCCGACTGATGGCCCCCCACTAATTTCTCCTAGCTACCAGGGATGATGGATCCGTCAGATCTTTCCGGCAGCCAGATTCCCGGATGCAGGTCCCCGAAAACGAACCAATAGCATCAGGAGAATACCTGTAGTTACCTGAAGATCGGCAAAATTGAAAATGCCCGTACGAAGGCCCCAAACCCCCAGGTTCATAAAGTCCGTAACATGCCGGTTGTAAAGCAGGCGATCGATGATATTTCCCAGACCACCAGCCAGAATGAGCGCGAATGGCAGCATCTGAACAAAGGGAAGAACCTGGTATCGACGCAATAGCGAAATAAAAAATCCCAACAATACCATGAGGGGGAGCACACTCAGGCACCAAAAACTTATCTCAGGTGGCCAATGTTCTCCTAGGCTCAGAAAAGCGCCCGTATTCTCCACATATTCCAGTCTGAAGCTGTTGTGCAACCAGGATATCGGTTCATGGTTTTTGAGGTGGGCCCTGGCCAGATCCTTGGTGATCCGGTCGCAGCCGATACATAAGACGCATACGAGGCAGAAAGCCAGTAGTTTATTACCCTTGTTCATTGGGAGTCGTTACTGAAAGTTCGTCGCCGATAAATCTTATTCAACCATTTTACCGTCGTGAGGATTTGTACCATAGCGCATTTG
>Ga0207040_1098_pt1 | contig 26699 bp, 23 predicted proteins | sample Alteio_BWMinCont_72_FD_153279 | JGI IMG/M metagenome (GOLD analysis project Ga0207040, IMG submission 153279) | Enriched cells from forest soil in Barre Woods Harvard Forest LTER site, Petersham, Massachusetts, United States -... | ecosystem: Environmental > Terrestrial > Soil > Temperate forest >... | reverse complement strand
GAGAAGGTTTTACTCCGGATGAGATTTCTCCAGGCAATTTTCAGATAGTTCTTAAGCATGTTGCAGGTTGTGAGTCCATGTTGGACGATTAAAATGAGATCCTTGTTACAATCCGCTGGACATTTTGGCGCCTTTCCTTCGGCGTATCATGAGCAAAGATTGAAAAATTACCAAGATGCTGACGCCCTATGGATCAAGGAACCTATCGATCGAAGCCACTACTTTCTTCGATTTGGCCATGACCCATAATATAATCCATTGATTATCAACATCTGGCTTTCAAACGAACAGGAAAATGATTTCATGGCTTCACCGAAACCCCGCATATCAAGGTCAGCAAGCACCAGGGAGACGTTCTCGACGTCCATTTGGTTCGAAAAGCATATTCCTCCGCCCCGCACCGGGGGCCTCGTGTATCTGCGAATCGGTAATTTGTAACTTTCGGCTCAGAATTGATTCTCAAAACGCAGAAGATCAGCAGCGATTGATCCGTTGCTAGAATCTCTTTTTGTTTAATAGACCAAATGATTTATAGAAAGTTTGCAAATACTCAGGAATTGCTTCCCTCCATAGGACTGGGGTGCATGGGCATGAATCACGCCTACGGTCAGCCCGACGACCAGGAAAGTTTGGCGACCTTGAACGAGGCTATTGACTTGGGAATTACCTTTTGGGATACGGCTGATATGTATGCAGATGGCAAAAATGAGGAGCTTGTGGCAAAAGTGTTGAAACCCAACCGGGACAAAATCTTTATCGCTTCGAAATTTGGATTCCGGGTGAACGCCAATGGTCAAAGAACATTCGATGGTTCACCGAAATACATGAAAGCGGCCATAGTAGGAAGTCTGAAGCGCCTGCAGGTGGAAGTAATCGACTTGTACTACGCACACCGCGTGGATGCGAATGTTCCGGTTGAAGAAATGGTTGGTGCGCTGGCTGATCTTGTCCGAGAAGGCAAGATCCGCTACATCGGTTTGTCAGAAGCTTCATCAAATTCCATTCGGAGAGCCTGTAAGGTGCATCCCGTTGCTGCACTGCAAAGTGAGTATTCCGTGCTCACTCGGGAAGTAGAAAAAGATATCTTACCTACCTGCAAGGAGCTGAATATCACTTTTGTACCTTTTAGTCCCCTGTCCCGGGGATTGGTAACGAATTCCTTGGATGTTTTGACTCTGAAAGAATCCGATTTTAGGAAAACTATACCCCGGTACCAACCTGAACAGGTAGCCAAAAATAAGAAGCTTATAGAGGAGTTTGCGGGGATGGCCGCAGAAAAGAACTGCACACCCGCGCAACTGGCCCTTGCCTGGATTCTTGCCCAAGGTGAAAACATAATCCCCATTCCGGGTACAAAAAAAAGGGTCTACTTGAGAGAAAATGCTAAGGCTGTTCATGTTTCCCTGACTCGGGAGGATTTAATCCGGATCGAGGCCCTTTCAGTCAAGTATCCGGATACAGGAGGCCGATATGACGAAGCCAATGAAAAATTCATTGATAGATCATAAGGCAAGGTTTCACCATGACATTAGGCCCTCGCCCTAAATTCTTCCATTCCCGTGGTAGGAAACCCAAACAAGAGTTACCAGCCAGACTATTTGCTTATCCCACCTGCTTGGCTTTTCCCCCAGTCCTCCCGAATCTTAAGAAATCGATAATTTCATCCTTATTCCCCCAAATGGGAATAAAAAAACTGAAAACAACACAATAAGGTTTACGCTGCTCCAGTTTCATATATAATACCCTTATTCCAAGCTCGATATGCTCAGGGATATTCCAAAAATCAAAATTTTGTCCTTTTCCTTTTGCATTTGAAAATTTATGCTTATATTTTGCTAAGCCAATTATCTTATGAAGGAACTATTGCTCAGTTTTCTTTTGATATCATTTTGCGGCGACCTGGGGCACCCTACCCGCCGCACGTCTTCAGACAACTTAGTGGAAGTCAGATCGGGTGATTGGCCCATCAGCCTGGAAAGAAGCGTTGAGGACGCCGATACCTCTTTCTCGCTTCAGTTCAGAGACAATCAGGTCCTGACCAGTGTGGTGATGGATACGCTCCCGTTCGTCAATTTATCCCAGTTAAAATATTTTGGCCAGGCCTTATCTGTTCTCCGGGTAGGTACTAATGGAGATATAGCGCGATTCAAGGATTATTCCATCAAGAGAACGGACAGGAAGTCGGATGGTACCTGGTATGTACTAAAGCACAAGTATGGGATAACCGATTTTAAACAACCAGAGGCTGACATTATGATCAGCACCATAAGAAAATTGTAATTACTGCTATCCTTTGCCTGAATAGAAATAGATCTTTTAAGAAAATATCAAAATCAAATAGTATCCTATTTCGTTAAAAAAACACCGACATGAAAAATCTCCTCTGGTTATTGTTTTGCATTCCATTTGCCGCTAAGGCTCAGTTTACCATTGTCAATACGGCAACGATCAATTTGGTCGAACTAAGACAAGGTGGTACCTGGCCCATAAATCTGCAACGAGTCACTAAAGAATCCGATACGTGCTATGTATTATCGTTCCGGGATCAAGAATATACCAACGATGTGATCATGACCACCCTGCGCTTTAAAGACATGGAGCAGTTGAAATATTTTGAAAAGGGTTTATCTGCTTTGAAAATGGGATCAAGTGGGGACATAGCCAAGTTCAAGGAATACACCGTGAAGCGATTGGACGTGAGAAAGGAGGGTATTACCTATGTGTTAAGTCTGACCGAAGGAGCAACCACGAATTTCCAACAAGGCGAGGCGGATAAGATCATTGCTGCCATTAAGATATTGTAATTCATCCAAATTGCCCGATCGAACGCCTTTGTCTGATAAGCCGACAAAGGCGTTTTCTTTTCTAAACATTCTCACCCTTCTCGCGGTGGAAATTATTTTCGAGGGTAATAGCTACCTTTGCCGGGCCAAAACGGGATGATCAGGTGAACCCGCGGCTGCATAGGAGATCCCAACCGTTCCTGTCCCGTCGGTTAATAGCACCTTGCATAGTCGGTAACAAATAAAAGCGTGAATCGTTGGTCGTTTTACCAGAGACAGGCGCGTAAACCACTATTGGTCGAGGAAAATATAAATGAATAATGATTCATGGGAACTACAATATCGAAAGACGGGACTAAAATTGCGTTTGACAAATTAGGGCGGGGGCCTTCGCTGATTTTGATTGATGGGGCACTTTGTAGCCGGGCCATGGGGCCTATGCCGAAACTGGCCGCCTTGCTTTCCCAGCAATTTACCGTCTTCCTGTACGACCGTAGGGGCCGCAATGCCAGCGGCAATCAGCTTCCCTATTCTATAGACCGGGAAATTGAGGACATCGGTGCTTTGCTCGGAGAAGCCGGCGAACCGGCCCATCTAGTTGGGATCTCAACGGGCGCGATACTGGCTATATTGGCTGCTTCGAAAGGACTTCGTGTGGCCAAATTGGCCGTTTATGAGCCGCCCTTTTCCACCAGCCCGGATGGCCCCCGTCCACCGGCCGATAGTGTGGAAAGAATATCCTCATTTCTCGATTCGGGCCAGAAAAGCAGTGCTCTGAAATACTTCCTGCACAAGGTCGTGGGAATCCCCAGCCTGATTGCGAACCTGTTTCCCTTGTTTCCCCAATGGTCTAAAATGAAGTCGGCCGCCCAAACGCTGCCTTATGATATGGCCATTTGGCGGGACTATTCGCTGGGCTTGGCAGGAGCTTCCCAGATCCGCATGCCGGCCCTCGTTGCCGGAGGAACCAAAAGCCCGGTCTACCTGCGCAACGCTGTGAAAGCCACTGCGGAGGCCATGCCCAACGCAAAACTTGTTTTTTTGGTCGGCCAGAATCATGACGTAAAAGCCCCCGCCTTTGCCCCCGTACTGACCGACTTTTTTTTCAGCTGAATGCCAATGGATGGTTGGTTAATCCTTCATTTCTACCGTTGGTACTTAGGCTATCGCTGCAAGCAATGAATCCCCTACCTTTGGGTTCTGATCCATTGTCCATGACCGTAAGCCGCGTTTGGACAGCGCAGGTACACTGACTCCCTGGAAACACAAGCAGCTATACGTCCCAATAGGTCCGGGAAAATGGATCTCAAGCCCCTTTCCGAAAGCCATAAACAAGTACATTAAACCACCAGCAAACTGGTGAATATCCAAGTCAAATAAACCATTGCAACATGAAAAAAGCAACGATTACAGCGGTATTGGCGTTCCTGTCGGGAATGCTTATCGTGTCCTCCGTCTCTGCACAGGGAGACAAATCCAGTAGGCCCAGTCCGCCAGCAACGGCAACCGGAAAAGTGGGTGCGGCTACCATTACCATCAATTACAGTAGCCCGTCAGTCAAGGGAAGGACGATCTGGGGCGACTTAGTCCCTTATGGAAAAGTCTGGAGAGCCGGAGCGAACGAAGCCACCATTATTGAAACGGATAAGCCGATTCAAGTCGAAGGCAAAAGCCTGCCAGCCGGCAAGTACAGCTTATTTGCTACCCCGGATCAAAAGCAGTGGACGATCATCCTCAACTCCGAAACCGGGCAATGGGGTATTAAGCGCACCGGAGATGCCAATCGCGATCCGGCCAAAGATGTATTGACAGTCACCGTGATGCCACACAAGTCATCCAGCTTTAATGAGCGGTTAGCTTATGCCGTCACCAGCAAGGGCTTTGATCTTCGCTGGGAAAACCTGGAAGTACCAGTCAAAATAAAGTAACCGCAATTTTCCTTTTCTGTCCGCCTGCCTGCCTTTCCCGTGTCAAGTGAAAGGCAGGCATTTTTTTTGAAGAGCCCCGGATCATATCCTTCGTCTAACCTTAGAAAATGCTTCAAATCACGATTTTTGACCTAATTTCATTAGGCATTGCCCGAGCCATGAAATTGCCCTTGTTCCATTTTTTTTTGATAGCCTGGGCTATCCCGAACCTGGCCAGATCGCAGGACTTGACGGTTGCGGTGGCCGCGAATATGCAATTCGTTATCCGGGATTTGCAAAAAGAATTTGAAGCGGAGTCCAAGAGTAAACTGACCATTATCCTGGGCTCTTCCGGTAATCTCGCAGCCCAAATCACCCAGGGCGGCCCCTTTGACCTTTTCATTTCTGCCGACACCCTTTACCCTCAGGAGATATACCAGCGTCATCTTGCCAGTGATCATCCCCGGATCTATGCTCAGGGCACCCTGGTGCTTTGGAGCCTTAAGAAAGACATCAACCTTTCCGGCGGATTGCAGATCCTGTTGGATCGGAAAATAAACAAAATTGCGCTGGCCAATCCAACGCTTGCTCCATACGGAAGGGCTGCTGAAGAAGTGCTTCGTAAGCTAGGACTTTTTGACCAGGTGGCCGGAAAACTGGTGTACGGAGAAAGCATTTCCCAGACTAATCAATACATCCTGTCGCAAGCAGCCGATATCGGATTCACTGCGAAGTCTGTGGTGATGTCCGTTGAGATGCAGGGACGCGGAGCCTGGATCGATATTCCAAGAGCCGATTATTCGCCGATTGAACAGGCAGCAGTCATTTTGAATTATGGCCGGAAAAATCATGATTTGGCAGCCAGAAAATTTTTTGATTTCCTATTTAGCCCGCCGGCAAAATCTATCCTGATCAAATATGGCTATCTTGTAAATCCATGAATCAGGTTTCGGGCGAAATAGTATCCATCGAGACACATGGACATTTAAGTCTCGTGCAGGTCCGCTCCGGACAGGACAGATTCTCCGCTTTGGTGGTTGATTATGCCGACCCAGTACCCTACCTGAAGGCCGGCGAACCAGTAAACCTGCTGTTTAAGGAAAACGAGCTCTTCCTCGCCAAAGGATTTTCCGGCGAATTAAGTATTCAAAATCGCTTTCCTGGCACGATCCGGGGAATCACCCGAGGAAAACTGCTTAGCCGAGTCGTATTGGATTACGGATCCCGGCAAATTACCTCCGTTATCACAACCAGGGCCGTCGATCAAATGTCCTTGGAGCCTGGTGACGAAGTGATCGGCATGGTCAAGACCAACGAAATGCTATTGTCTCCCCATGATTGATTGGATGCCTTTTTGGCTCAGCCTTAAACTAGCCGCAATGACCACTGCGGTATTATTTGTCATTTGCCTGCCTCTTGCGTATTGGCTTGTCTATGGGCGCGGTTCCTGGATAAGCTTCGTAGAAGTGCTGGTCAGCCTTCCCTTGGTCCTGCCTCCTTCAGTCATCGGCTTCTACCTCTTGCTGGCGTTCAATCCCTCCCATGGGTTTGGCGCCTGGCTTGACCGCCATTTCGATATCCGGTTGGCCTTTTCATTCGGGGGATTGGTCTTGGGTTCGATCATTTATAGCCTGCCTTTCATGGCCAACGCACTGAAATCGGGCTTTGCTTCCCTGGCTCCCGGGCTAAAGGAAGCTTCCTATTCGTTGGGTAAATCGCCAGCAAGGACCTTATTTAAGGTGTTGCTTCCCAATATGAAGTCTTCTGTGCTTACGGGGATGGTACTGACTTTTGCGCATACCCTGGGAGAATTTGGCGTGATCCTCATGATTGGAGGGAATATACCCGGGAAAACCCGGTTGGCCTCGATTGCCATTTACGAAGAAGTGGAAATGATGAATTATCACGATGCCAACCGGTATGCATTGATCCTCCTGGTCGCAAGCTTTCTGCTCCTGCTCGGCGTATATCGCATCAATCACCGGTTTTTTCGTTTCGCCAGACCATGATAGCTTTTGATCTGAATAAGTCATTGCAAGGAACCAATGGACGCTTGATCCTGGAAATCAGTTGCCGCTTGGAAAAAGGGGAATTCCTATCCATTTACGGTCCGTCTGGGGCAGGCAAAACCAGCGTATTGCGGATGCTTGCCGGTCTCCTTGAGCCGGATCAGGGATCGATCCAATCAGACGAATCAACTTGGTATGACAGTTCCCGGAAAATCCGGCTGCCGGCCCAAAAAAGAAAAATTGGGTTTGTTTTTCAAGACTATGCCCTTTTCCCCAACATGACCGTCCAGGAAAACTTGGAATATGCGCTCCAACCCAGGCAGGGTAAAGAGTCGGTGAAAGATATGATCGAAATCATGGAATTGGGCGAATTAAAATATCGGAAGCCGCAATCGCTTTCCGGCGGCCAGCGACAACGTGCGGCCCTGGCCAGAGCCCTGATTCGCAAGCCGGATCTGCTACTGCTCGACGAGCCCTTGTCTGCTCTAGACCATGCCATGCGATATAAATTACAGGAGGAGATTTTGCGCTTGCATCGCCATTTCGGCTTGACAACCATACTAGTCAGCCATGACCTGGCAGAAATAGTCCGGCTTTCAGACCAGGTCATTCATCTGGACAATGGCCAGGTACTTGGCCGAGGGGGAGCAGGAGAAGTATTATTCGGTCAGTCGTTGAGCGGGAAGTTCCCCATCTCTGGGGAAATTCTGGCGATGGAAAAAGAAGACGTGGTCTATGTCCTCACAGTCCAAATCGGCAATCAAACGGTTTTCGCAATAGCGGATGAAAGTGAGGTCAAGGATTTCCATTTGGGAGACAAAGTAGTGATCGCATCCCAGGCATTCAATCCGGTAATCCGCAAAGCCTCCCGTTGACAATAGTCAGTGAATGGATCTCCGGGGGCTAATTATTTTTGATTTTATTCCTAACAAGAAATAAAGTCAGGATTAGGACGGCAATAAATTGAATGACGACAGAAAACCCAACCAGAATATGGAGAGAGTGGTCATATAGGTAACCCAGGCAGGCGCTCCCGGCAAACCAGGCGACCCCATACAAGGTATCAAATATGCCGAATGCACTAGCCATTTTTTGAGAAGGCACGATGCCGGAAATAATCGCTTTAAAGGTGGAGCCTTGAGCGCCCATGCCGATCCCCCACAGCAGCATACCCAGTATAGCCCAATTAAAACTCATCAAAAAAACCAAAGGAGCAAAGAACATGCTCATGGACAAGGCCAGGACCAGTGCCCAGCTACCCATCTTGTCGTACAAGCGTCCCAAAACCAAAGCAGATATTGCTTCGCTGAGCATAGCCAAGGAATACAATGCAGGTATCCAATAATCCTTTGCCAAAATATGTTGCTTCAAGTGATAAGCAATGAGGGAAAAGTCTGCGTAACCGGTTGCGACACACATGGCGGCAAGGGCAAATAAAATGAAGGCAGGAGTAAAAATTTTAGGAGCTTCCTCCAAATGCACCGTCTTTATCTGCAAATCCTGAGGCCGAGGGTAAATCTTTTTTGCTAAGGCCAAAACGGAAAGAGCCCCAAGGGCCGGCACCAGGAGAACCAAATAAGCCAGCGAAAAGTTATTCGATTTGAAATACAAAATAGCGCTTACCAGTAAGGGCCCCAGGGTGGCGCCCAATTGATCCATGAATTCATGTAATCCGAATCCCCAGCCCCGCCCGGTCTGACTTGCTGCAAACGACAAAAGGGAATCCTTTGTGGGGCTCCGAATGGCCTTTCCGGCCCGTTCAGCAATCATCAATATTATGGCCAGTTGCCAGTACCCCGCGAAGGCAAGGAGCGGAACGGACATCAAATTGATGATATACCCGGTAAATAAAATGACCCAATATTTATGTGATTTATCACTGATCCGCCCAGACCAGAGTCGTAAAGCATACCCGACCAGTTCACCGAATCCGGCTACTATGCCCACCACCGTTCCACTTGCTCCCAGCACTTTAAGAAATGGACCGTTGATGCTGCGTGCACCCTCATACGTCATATCAGCGAGCAAACTGGTGCACCCGATCAGTACAATGAACCCGACGGCGCGTCTTTGCCCCGGGTTGAGTGCATTTATTTTCATAATGTTTGCTTCGAATTCTGGTAATCGGTTACCGGCATCTGCTGAGACGGGTAATTACGACCCAAAGGATTGTCATGACCTCGACCCCGGGCTGACCAGCACGCGCTCCCGGTTCCGATATTTTTTTCTGGTACTTTGCTGGGATGAATCCATTGAAATCCATCACTTGTTAAATGCATCCGAAACCTAGTAGGTACCGCGAATTTGCTGGATCGATAGAAAGGGCGGGTTAACGAGACCCGTCACGGCCCTGGATGGATATTAGCGCTGGTTAAATTTTTCCTTATATAACCGCATACTTCTGCGGACGCATTCATAGGCCTCTTCCCTGCCGTACATATTTCCAACTTTGGTTACTTTATTCTCCAGGGCCTTGTAGGTTTGGAAAAAATGTCTCAGTTCGAGCATGTGATGCTCCGGAACGTCGGAGATGTCGTTGATGTGATGGTATGCCGGGTCGTTCGCTGCAACAGACAAAATTTTATCGTCCAGTCCGTTTTCATCTTCCATGCGCATGATGCCGATCACTTTTGACTCCACGATACAAAGCGGCTGGGCTTCAATGGAACAGATGACTAGAATGTCCAGCGGATCTCCATCATCAAAATAAGTTTGCGGCACTAATCCATAATTCATGGGGTAAACCATCGCGGTATACAGGACCCGGTCCAACCGCAACAATCCGGATTCCTTATCCAGTTCATATTTTGAACGGGCCCCTTTGGGAATTTCAATGATTGCCTTTACCTGCTCGGGAGCTTTGTCGCCAATCGGAATATGCCAGGGATGACACGTTGTAGTTTCCATTTGATTTGCTTAATCTTTAGGATTTTGTTCCCGCGAATTTTGCCTTGGGACCTAATTCATCCTCGATCCGCAATAGCTGGTTGAATTTGGATACCCGTTCGCTTCGGCAACCGCTGCCCGTTTTGATGTGCACCGCCGATGTGGCAACCGCCAGATCAGCAATGGTGGTATCCTCGGTTTCTCCGCTGCGATGGGAAATGAAGTACTGATATTTGTTCCGGGCAGCGAGCTGAATGGTTTGCAGGGTTTCGCTGACTGTGCCAATTTGATTGAGCTTGATCAATATGGAGTTCCCAACTTTCTGGTCAATACCTTTTTGCAGAATGGAGGGATTGGTACAAAAAATATCATCCCCGACCAATTCCAGCTTGCCGCCTAATTCTTTGGTCAGCAATTTCCACCCGTCCCAATCGTTTTCCGCCATTCCGTCTTCCAATGACACGATGGGATACCGGCTTGCCCATTCCTTCCAGATTCCCAATAGTTCAGCCGAACTGATTTTCTTTTTAGTGGACTTGAAAAATACATATCCGTCATCCTCCCACATCTCACTGGCTGCAGGATCCAGGCAAATGGAAATATCTGTGCCTGCCCGGTACCCCGCTTTGGCTATGGCTTCCAATATGACTTCGATGGCTTCCTCGTTGGACTTGAGATTGGGAGCAAAGCCTCCTTCATCACCGACCCCGGTGAAATAGCCTTTGGATTTCAGTATTCCACCTAGTGCATGAAAAGTTTCTTCACCCATGCGAATGGCTTCCTTAAAGGATGGAGCGTTATGCGGGGCAATCATGAATTCCTGAAAATCCACATTATTGTCTGCATGCCTGCCTCCGTTTATGACGTTCATGCAGGGCACTGGCAGGATGCAGGATTCTGGAGTTCCCAAATATTGATATAAGGGAATTTCGAGACACGCAGCCGATGCCTTGGCAAAAGCCATGGACACCGCCAGTATGGCATTGGCGCCCAGCACGGACTTGAAAGGAGTACCATCCAGTCGAATCAATTCATCGTCGAGCTCCTGCTGTGATTCAAACTGTTTGCCGGTAATTTGCCTGGCGATGGCGCCATTCACATTTCCTACGGCGGTCAAAACGCCTTTCCCACGGTACCTTTTAGGATCGTTGTCTCTCAACTCCACGGCTTCCTTCTCTCCCGTACTCGCTCCCGAAGGAACTATGGCCCTACCTAGGTTCACTGCGGTAGTAGTTTTGCCGCTACCCCCCTTCATGATCCTAATTTCCGCTTCAACGGTTGGATTTCCCCGGGAATCGAGTACTTCCCGGGCATACAACTTTTCTACTTTCATTTTGGTTGTTTTTGTTCGAATAGATTGCTTACCTGTTTATTATTTGCTTCCTATCAGGCTTTTCGCTTAGGCCGGTAAAAAAGTACTCCCGCTTTCTCAATAGTTATCAGCCCTCCACAGGCAGCCTTTTCCATCAAAGCGTCCAGCTTTTCCACAAACGCATTTATTTTATTTTCCTCATCAATAATTTCGACGACGATCGGTAAATCCTCCGAAATATCAATCAGCCTGGCAGTATGGACCTGGGTCGATGCCCCGAAAGACATGATGCCCCGGAGCACCGTACAACCGGCCAATCCGGCCCTTTTTGCCTCAAATAGAATTTCTTCATATAAGGGCCGATGTCCAATTTTATCAATTTCTCCGATAAATATGCGAAGCAATTTTGAATCGGTGGGAAGATCCATGAATGCTGCTATTAGTTCGTGAATTGGAGCCAAAATTAATTACTGCGAACCCCACAATGATACTGAGCAAAAGATAAATGTCCGGATAAAAAAATTCCGACCGGGGATGGAATATGATCCCCAGGAACGCAAAAGTAAAAGAGGCTGGAATCGGACGGTGCACCGGGCGGGATCTTTCGGCCTGGTGATCGGCTAATACCAGGCAATCAACTGAACCATATATGTTTACAGTTAATAATTCTATACCAAACTAAATTTCTTGGATTGGTCAGCCAAATGGGCCTTACTCCCTCCAATTTTTTCCAACTGCAGGAGCCAGATCATGGATTTCCCAGCACATTCCCCTGTTCGTCCAATTTCATGTACGGATTAAAGGCAACTTCCCAAAGGTAGCCATCTGGATCAGCGATATAGCTGCTATATCCTCCCCACAAAGCTTTTTGAGGCTTTTTGACGACAGAGACCCCTTTTGATTCCAGGAACTTGATTGTCTCGTCCACTTCTTTTTCCGATCGCAGGTTATAGGCAAGCGTGAATCCCTTGAACCCGCCTCCTTCAGCGGGAACTCCAGCGTCTTCCGCCAGTTTGTCTGAGGGATATAAAGCCAGCTGCATTCCATTTAGTTGAAAAAAAAGAATGGATTCGCCACTTCCTGCGGCGCGTTTCCAGCCAAATTTCTTTTCATAAAAATCCGTCGACCGCTTGAGGTCCTTAACGCCAAGGGTGACAATAGTTAGCCGTTGTTGCATGGTTGAAACGTTTTTTGATATTTCGGGATTCTGCCTGCAGCCCAGGCCAAACAAAAGCAGCCAGCCAGGCAGGTAGAGATGAGGGTTTCGCATGGTTTGGCCCGTTGCTGCAGGCCAGTGCAAAAATACTGGTGAGGCCGGAAATGGAAGTTGCGGACCTTAGACAATTGACAAATTGGCCTCGCAAGGGCAGTCAGCATATCCCTTAACTTTTTCCTTGAACGAATGCCGATCCAAACCAACGGCAAGGCTTGGGCGCCTTCCGCTAAGGGCTCTTTAATGACTCGGCTCCTACCCAATTACTTTCTGACTAAGCAACCCGGCAATGGCCAGGGGATCTAGGCCGATTCCCTAAAACATCGGGTAATTACGATGCCGGATGCGGGAATTTGATGTAAAATTTCTAGCAATGCTGGTATATTTTTTGCTTTCATATGGTGTCAGAACTAACCTCACCACGCCATGCTCAACCAATTGACACATAGGATAATGCTGATCCTTGTGTATTGAGCTGGTTCGGTGACTACCCCATTAAAGAATTTAGGTTGGCGAATGGTCCTTTCGTCGCTGCGACGGATCGATCGATAACCATCCATCCGATCAACAGCAATCCAATGCCTATGTGGAAATCCTTGCTACCCGGCGACCGGGTTCAACCAGGAGATATCATCCGACACATCTCCTCTCTCGCCAAGACTGCATTCGGTGACAACGCCTTTGAGGTGGTCAAATCCGATCTTCATTATTTTGAAATAGCCGCCAAGCCAGACCAGCAGGAGGAACCTCTTCCTGAGCGCAAGATTATTCGTTATGCGGATATCGGCTATCATTTCCTGGTCGAAATCTGGCTTGAAAAAGCCGGTTACTTCGGTACGGCCATTTGAGTGTCGGGGTTCCTCCCAGCCCGCTTCCCGGAACGCATTTCCATCCTTCCGGGGATAGCTTACTTCTTTTTGCCCTCCTTAGACCTGGCACCTTCCAGCTTGCACCTATCCTTTTCCCGGCGGCTCGGTATACAACCTTTATCAGGCAGAACAGAATAGGTTGCCCATTCATCCCTTGATGAGGGACTTTCATTTCTTCCGGAATGATCCGCTCAGATTTAAGACAGGATAAGAATCCAGCCTCCAGCTCCGAATCTTAAAATATTCATGACCTTTGCCCGAATGAAAAAAAAGATCCATAGTCTAAGTTGCCTTCTGCTGCTGGCTGCCGCCAGCCTCGGCCAATCAGGGGCTGGACTCCTGGGAACCTGGGAGGGAAAACTACACGTCGGCGTGGCTTTGCGGATAGTTTTGCATTTCAGTCGCGATTCTGCAGGGAAAATCGCGGGGACCATGGACAGTCCGGACCAGGGAGTCAATGGAATCCCCTGTGGCGAGGTTAGCCTGATTGGCGACAGCCTGCACCTCGCAATTCCTGCTGTCGCTGGGCATTATGACGGCCGGCTTATCGAAGACTCCAGCATTGATGGCCGCTGGAAGCAATCGGTCTCCCTGGTGCTCAACCTGAAAAAAGTAATCAAAGTTTCGGAATTGGTCAGGCCCCAGACCCCTAAACCGCCTTACCCCTATCGAAGCCTAGACCTGGAATACGATAACCTGGACAAAACGATTCATTACGGCGCAACCTTAACGATACCTTCCGGACTAGGCCCCTTTCCTGCCGTCGTGCTGATTACCGGCTCGGGACCTCAGAATCGGGATGAAGAAATATTTGGCCATAAACCCTTTGCGGTCATCGCAGACTACCTCGCTCGGCGGGGAGTGGAAGTGCTGCGGGTAGACGACCGGGCCGTGGGAAAATCCACGGGCGATTTCCTTCATGCCACTTCGGCCGATTTTGCCCAAGACGTCAATACCAGCCTGGATTTTCTCAAGCAAAGACCGGAAGTGGATACCAAAAGAATAGGGCTGATTGGTCATAGTGAGGGAGGTATGATTGCCCCCATAGTGGCTGCGGGGCGCACCGACGTCAATTTCATCATTTTGCTGGCCGGACCCGGCGTCAAAGGTTCCGTGCTCCTGGCCAAGCAAAATGCAGACATCCTGCTCTCCGAAGGGGTTAACGCAAAGGCTGTCGATTCTTTTCTCCCGGTTTTCCTCGGAATGGAATCGGACATTATGGACAGTCCGGATAGCGCTTCTTTAAACAAGAGTTTGACGCAGACTTTCGACCAATTTAGAAAAAACACGCCCGCTCCCTACGTATTGGCCACCACCAATGTCTATAACGACAGTACCGAACAAGCCTATGTCAAAGGAATTTCAACTCAAATGAATACAGCGTGGTTCCGGTACTTTTTGTCCTTCGAACCCAGCCGGTATTTGGAGAAATTGCATTGCCGAGTGCTGGCGCTTAATGGTTCGCGTGACCTTCAGGTGGCGCCAGATATCAATTTGGGAGCGATTAAGGAAGCCTTGCACAAGAGCCATTCCCGGCACTATGATCTGGAGAAGATACCTGGCCTCAATCATTTGTTTCAAACCTGCAACAAATGCCAAGTGGAAGAATACGGGGAGTTGGAAGAAACTTTTAGCCCCGTGGCCTTAAAGGTCATGGGTGACTGGATCGACCGAGAGACAAAATAGGTTTGATACCCATCCAATTCATTAAAAATCCTTGCGATGCATTTACTAATAGCTGCACTTTGGTTTTGGACTGGTTTGCGTCCGGCAAGTATTGGAGCGCAAGATCAGCGGATCCATTTTCCGGAACAATTGGCAGACAGTTTGCCTGTTTCTCCCCTCGCCCCAATTCTTGACCGGTACTTCCAACTGGAGAACGCATTGTTCCGCGCTGATCCGACAGAAGCGGCGAAACAAGCCGCCGCTCTGCTCGAAGCCATCCGTCAAGCCGATTTCAAAACCCTTCCGGCAAGCCAGCAGAAATTATTTGTTTCTTTGTCCCAAAAGCTGGAATATGATGCCCGTCATATTTCGGAAGTGAGCAGCCTGCCTCACCAGCGGGAGCATTTTGCCAGTCTTTCCGCCAACGTTATCAGCTTGGCCAGGCAGGTTCCGCTCTCCACCGCACCGATCTACCGCGACTATTGCCCTATGAAAAAAGCGTATTGGCTAAGCGCCCAGACCACGATCAACAACCCCTATCTAGCGCCGGACATGTCCGACTGCGGAAAAATCGTCCAAACGATTAGCCCCTGATTGATAATGGGTTACAAAATGATTTCGGCTTTGATTCCGTCAGACAAGGCGATGGATGGGGAATGCGTGCCAGCCGCCCCTTACCCGAGAATGCCGGTAAGCGGACCGGAAACGGCCGGGGATATGCCAAAGGCCTCCAGGTTGCCCAAATATTAATATCGGAAAACCATTTGCCCTTGTAATATTCAGTGGGTTATAGCGTTTTCAAAGCTACTTCGGGCAATCCCGTAGAATCTATATCCATTCGTGAAAAACTAAGTCCTATGGCCGTGCTCCGGCGATTCGTAAGATCTTTGCGGTTATGCCTGCTTGGGTTTGGGCTGTACCTCATCAGCTATACCGGAGAAGCCCAACTGGTAGCCAACTTTACGCCGGATAAGACTTCCGGTTGTCCACCCCTGGCCATAACTTTTATCAATACCAGTAGCGGGGCAAGTCCTTCCGCGACCTATACCTGGGATTTCGGAAATGGAAACATTATTACGACCGGTAACGCACACTTGCCGGTGGGAGCTACCTATTTAACTGCCCAAGTTTATACCGTTACCTTGACCATTCACGACGGGGGGCAAGTCGCAATCAAAAGTGAGGTCATTACGGTTTACCTGGGTCCGCAAGTGGCTTTTAGCGCTGCCGACACCATCGGCTGCGTGCCGTTGACGACTACATTTTCCAGCAGTTCAACTCCCGGTACCGGGACCATCACCAATTATTTTTGGGATTTCGGCGATGGAAATACCCTCTTCACCAGTTCCGCTACGGTCAGTAACATTTACCAGTTCGCCGGGACCTATTCCGTCAGCCTGACGGTTACCAATAGCAATGGCTGCAGCCAGACTTTAAAAAAGATCAATCAAGTCACGGTGCTTCCGGCGCTAACAGTAGGATTTAGCGCGGATTCAACCAATCTTTGTTCGCTGGCTGATGCAGTACAATTCATCAACACATCAACGGGTTCCCCTCCCCTGATTTATTCCTGGAATTTCGGGGATGGAGGGAATAGCAGCAGCCAGAATCCCTCACATCAATACGCTATGAAGGGCTTGTATAGCGTGCAACTCACGGTAAGCAATTCGGCAGGTTGCCTCGCAAAGCTCACCAAGCCCGCATACATTAACGCGGCCGACTATACTCCCGACTTCGGAACTTCCCCGGCCCTTTGTTCGGGGACAGGAATCCAGTTTACGGACCTAAGCAGCCCCTCCCCCACGGGTTCCTCGCTCTGGTCTTTTGGCGATGGAGGAAGCGGTATCGGCAGCAATATTTCGCATACTTACGCGGGGCCGGGAAATTTTATTGTTACCCTGACCGACAATTTTGGGGGATGCTCAGCCAGTGTATCCAAAACCATCGCAATCGCTTCGGGACCGCCGACCGGAGGTTTTTTGGTCAACAAGGGGGCTTTTTGCCAATCGCCCATGCTCGTCAATTTTACCGACACGACTACGGGTGCGGTGAAATGGCTTTGGAATTTTACGGGCAACCCGGGAGATACCTCCACCGCCCAGGATCCAAGCTTTCTGTACAGCACCAATGGCCTGTATACTCCGACGCTTACGGTTTCCAACGCGAGCGGATGCAGCACCACGGTCTCCGAAACCTTGAATTCCGCCCAGCCGACGGCCACCATCAGCATGGACACCACCCTCACGCCATCAGCCACGATTTGTGCGGACGTGACCGCGCAGTTTACGGCCATATCCCAGGACACGATCGCCCAGTTCAACTGGTCTTTCGGCGATGGCAGCACGTCCAACGCGCCCAATCCTTCCCATACCTACACGGTACCTGGGACCTATATAATAACCCTGAATTTCATAACCAATCATGGATGCGCCGGCACGGCTTTCCCGCCCGATACCGTGCGCGTGTATCCCAAACCACACGCGTTGTTCACTGCCATGGATTCATTGCCCTGCGCCAGCAACCAAGCAGAGCTGTTTACCAACCTGGATGATAGCTCCCAGCAATTCTTGTGGTTTTACGGAGATGGCTCATCCGATATCAACAACAACATCAACCACATCCATTTTTACAACGCAGCGGGAATGTACAACATGACCCTGGTCGCGTCGAGCCCGGGATGCAAAAGCGATACGTCCACCATCAGCCGGTTTGTGCAGGCCACACCGATGCCCAATTTGCAGGTGGCCAATACCTGCGACAGCAACCGCCTAACGGCAACCCTGTCCAACACAACGGCCGGTGGTTCGGAGTATATATGGTCATTCGGAGATGGTTCACCCAACGACACCGACTGGAGCTATATCCCGCAGCGAACCCATGCTTACCCGGGTCCCGGAGTATATACCGCCTCGATTACCGCAGTATTTGGCGCCTGCACGCAAAACAGCGGACCGGTCCCCGTCTATATCCTGCCCGCTCAGCACCCGACGCTCAGCACGCCGGCGGTATCGATCTGTGAAAATGGAAATCTCCCCGTCCAGATCAGCGGGTTGGACACGAATTATCAAGCGCTAGCCCAGGGCTCAGCCACCTACTATGACATCGTTCAATGGCAATACGGCGACGGGACCAACCTGTCACCGCAAATTAACGGAGGCGTTTCGACCACCTACAGCGGGACGCTCACCAACCTGAAGCCCGGCGAAGACAGCATCCGGGTAATCCTAAAATCCCGGTATTTCAACTGCCAGGACACGAGCAATTACATCCCCATCAACATCGAGGGCCCTGTTGCAGCCTTCGGGGCCCAGGAACCTGTTTGCTATTCCTCTCCCGTGATCTTTACCGATTCCTCGAAAGGCACGCAAGGAGTTCCTATTGTGCAGTGGCAATGGAGTTTTGGCGACGGGAACGGGACCACACGCACCAACAATGACACCGTAATGCACCAGTACGCGTTCCCCGGTACCTATACACCGGCGCTCACGGTAACCGATTCGAACGGCTGCACGGCCACCGCCGCACTGGCTGTCGGCGTAGTCACCGTCTATGGTTCGAAAGCCGATTTCTTTTGGAATCCTACCGCGATCGCTCCCGGAGATACGGTTACGTTCTACAACAGTTCTACCACGAATGCCGGCGCCACCTTCCAATGGTATTTCTATAGCAATGGGGCGACTTCCACCAACCCGGACTCGGTCCAACACGTCTTTTCCAATATTGGCCAGGATACGGTCAGGCTGGTGGCATCGGCAACGACTCCAGGAACATGCGCCGATACGTCCATACAGATCGTGGTAGTAAAAAATCTAACCGCCAGTTTTACCTATACCACACAATACATCGATCACGCCAACTGTCCGCCAATGGTGGCTTATTTCACCAGCATCACTAAAAATGCGATAAGCCTGCATTGGGACTTTGGGGATGGTGCGACGGCCGACAACAATCCTGACCCAAGCCATACCTACAACCTACCCGGGGTATACGTAATCACCCTGACTGCCTATGGCGTCAATGGAATTTCCGTCACCGTGCAGGATTCCTTAACCGTCAAAGGTCCATATGCCATGCTGTATTCCAGCCTGCAGCAGGCCTGCATCCCGGCCATTGATACCCTGCATGCCACATCCAGTTTTGCCGATTCCTATACCTGGGACTTTGGTGATGGGACGGTGTTTACCACGCAGGATACTTTTGCCGTGCATCAGTATATTCTTCCCGGCCTGTTTACTCCGGCCCTGATCCTCACGGACTCCACGGGATGCGAAGTAACCTTCCAGTACAAAAGACAACTGATCATGGATACCCTGCATGTGCTGCTGGGGCCGCCGGTGATTCTTTGCGACAGCGGTTCGGTAGCGTTTATACCGCAGGTGCTGAGCATGGTGGCGGATACCCTTGGCCTCCCGCTCACCTATCACTGGAATTTTGGAACGGGTCAGCCAGCGGATACCGCCAACACAGCAAACGCGGGTTTTGATTATCACAATCCCGGGAAATATTTCGCTTCCCTGCAGATCCTATCTCCGATCGGTTGTTGGGTGCAGGCGATCGATACCGTACTCGCGATAGCGCCCATCCGCCTGAAGTACGTCTCGGATACGGGCATCTGCCGGGGAAATAGTATCGATTTTCGGCTGACCGGCGCGGATACTTATACCTGGTTTCCTGATAGCAGCCTTAGCGATATCCAGGGCGGATCCGCCATAGCCAGGCCGGATTCCACCACTACCTACCGGGTTGTAGGAAAGGACAAATACGGCTGCTTTGCCGATACGGCAACGATGACGGTTTCCGTCGCGTCCCTGCCCACGGTTACGGTGGATCCGGAAATCTCCATACCTGGAGGTATGCAGGCGACGCTGGCCAGTCTTGCGAGTGCCGACGTGATTTCCTGGAACTGGACGCCGCCGTACTTTCTCAGCTGTCTGGACTGCGCTTCGCCGACCACTTCGCCACAGGCACCGATATCGTATACGGTCACGGTTACCAATGCCAACGGATGTACCGCATCCGCCACTGTAGCGGTACGATTGACTTGTACGGAAAACACCATACATATACCCAACGCCTTCACACCAAACCACGACGGAAACAATGACCTGTTCTATCCGGTGGGAACTGGGGTGAAAATCATCCGCTATTTCCAGGTCTTTTCCCGGTGGGGACAATTGCTCTATTCGCAGAAAGACATTCCCGCCAACGACAAATCCTTTGGCTGGGATGGAACTTTTAATGGAGTACCGCAACCCGCGGGGACTTATGTGTACATGGCCGGAATCGAATGTTTCACCGGGGAAACCTATAGCCTGAAAGGAACCGTTGAGCTGCTTCGCTAGGTCTTTTGCCCGAATCCGGCAATCGGCCGGACGAAAATGGAATTCTATGAGAATCGCAATATTTTGTTTGTTGATCTTCCTTACCCAAGCCAAATCTATGGCGCAAGATCCGGCGTTTTCTCAATTCTTTGCTTCGCCATTGACCCTCAATCCGGCACTTACTGGCAAATTCAACGGACTGGTGCGCGCGGCGGGCAATTACCGCAACCAATGGCCAACAGTCAACAATGCCTTCATTACCTCCACCATCTCCGTAGACGGAAATATTTTCAAAGACCGCCTACCAGAGACGGATGCCTGGGGAATTGGCATCGTGGCCATGGACGATAAGACAGCCAGTGGCATTCTAACCAGCAATTACGTCTCTATTTCTACTGCCTACCACAAAGGCCTGGACGCGGATGGCCTTCATCAGATCAGTGTCGGTTTTCAGGGAACTTATGCGAGCAGTTTTCTGGACGGAAAGCGACTGAATTTCCAGGATGGTCTCCAGATTGATGGTACCTGGCTTCCCTCTCCAACTGAAGCAGTCAATTCTGAGGAGCTCACCATTCATTATTTTGACGTGAATGCCGGAGTCCTTTATAATGGGTCCTTGAACGGAGATAACGACGTTTACCTGGGCGCTTCCCTTTACCATATCAATCGTCCGAAAGAATCCTTCCTGGGCGATGACAATATCATCTTGCCGATGCGGTTTACCGCCCATGGGGGTGGATTTTTTCCTTCTTCGGACGGTGTCAGCACCCTGTATGTGAGCGGTCTTTACAGCCGGCAGGCCTCGGCATCCGAATATGTGTTCGGTGGCGCCGTGGAACTCAACGTGAATAATAACCAAGACCCTCCTACCAACTTTTATATCGGCAGCTGGGTTAGGTTCAGTAATGTAACCGATGCCATCATTCCTTACATAGGTTTGGATTTTGGGAATTTCAGCCTCGGGCTCACCTATGACATCAACGTCTCCGCCTTCCGGACGGCTTCCGAGAGCTTGGGTGGAGTCGAGATATCCCTGATATACATTGGAAAAAATCCGGACGGCAAAAAGGCTCTTCACTGTCCGCGGTTCTAAACAAGCAGGCATCCTTACGATGTAGCCGACTAACGGATTAGCACCATCGTACCCTTTTTTCGGATAACCTTGCCGGTATAGTCGGTACCTTCTACCATCCAGACATAGCTGTTGGTTCCCTGCGGTATTCCGTTGACGGTACCATCCCAGCCCAGTCCCATGGCGCTGCTGCTATATACCAGCTGTCCCCAGCGATTATAAACCCGGAAATAGGCCAAGCGGGAAATCCCCACCGGAATGGGGCGAAATACAGAATTGATATTCAAACCGGGAGTAAAGGCATTGGGTACAAAAATATCGGGAGCGGTCTTGAAGACCCGGACCAATACCGAAGCCGTTCCGAAACAACCGGAAGCCGGCTCAAGGGCCTTGACGCTGTAGCGTACCGAATCGGGTTCGGCCCCGAGCAGGGCGACGGGATCGGAGATGGATGGATTATTTAATCCAAAGGACGGCGTCCAGCTGTATTGATCGGGTGTGGGATCATTGGTGGTTGCCCGAAGTTGCAGTGGTTCCCCGACTACGATATTTGTGTCCTGAACCAATTGCACGATGATCGGAGGAATCACCTTGATGTGGAAGCTGTCCAGCAGCGCATTGGGGCATCCGGTATTTTGCAGGGTCAGTATGTAGGTGGTGGTGCTGAGCGGGGTGGCCAGGGCCTGGATATCTTCAGGCGTCACGGAAATCTTCCCGCCTCCTTCGCCGCTCAGGCTGCTGAGGTTGGACCAGCTGTATTGCGTTCCAACCGTTACTACGTCATGGAGCGGAGCATTGTACCCATAGCAAATGGTGGTATCCGCCGGACCGCCACTCGCCTGCGGGTATAGAGCGGCCAGCAGTTCAACATAAGCGACGGTCCCCGTATCCGCCGGGCAAACTCCGTTCTGCACGATCGCCCGGTATTGGGATGAGGAAGTTATGCCCGAAACAGTGTAAACGCTGTCCGTGCTAGGTGGGTTGACGCTCTGCCAATTGATGCCATTGGTGGATACCTGCCACTGTTGCACGGAACCCAGTTCGTCAACCAGGTTTAGCTGGGCGTTTATTGGCTGACCCTGGCAAATATTGGTCGTGTCAGGCTGCAGTAGGCCGGCGATCGTCTTTTGGTCTACCACTACGGTAGCTATCGAGCTGCTGTCAACCGCACAGGAAGAGCCATTTTGTACCAGGGCCCGGTATTCCGTAGTCTGATTGAGATTGAGCGCCGTATAATTGGGACCCACTACGTCCGTATTTGACCAATCGGTTCCGTCGGTTGAATATACCCAGCCCACCACAGTTCCCCGGAATCCCGAAAGAGACAGATTACTGGCATTGATGCCGGTGCAAACGGTCGAGCTTCCGCCCAGGCTACCGGGAATTGTTGGAGGGATCGTAGACACCGGTATGGTGTCCGTCAAATTCGCGCATCCGTTGACTTCGTGCGCGATGATGAATCCCCCCTGCACGGAAGGCAATACTTTGATGATATTGGTTCCGCCCCCGGCCTGGATCGTCCAATTGGGTGGCACCGTCCATTGGTAAGTAGCTCCCGCAAGGGAGGGGACCGAGTAGATGAGTGCGTTGTTGATGCAAGCCACCGAATCGCCGCTGATCAGCAGACCGGCGCACATGTTGCGAATCGCTATATATGCGTAGGAGAAATGACCTCCTGGAACGCAGTTGTCCGCCTCAAAAGTAAGCGTTACCTGTTGGCCCCGGTAGGGCCCGAGGTCAAAGGTCACCTCGGTCCATTTTTTATACCAGACGTCCTGCAAGTGCGGCGCATTCGGGTTGGCGCTGTTGGGGTTTGAATTGGGAGAAAGCTGCTGGCTCACATGAAAGCCTTCGCTAATCGCTAATGCCGAATCCAGAGTGGCTCCCAGGTCCACGGTGTCTGAAGAATTATTTAAGGTCGGAAGAAAATATTTGGGCGAAGCGCAGTCGATGACGCCGGCATTGGTCGTCAAGGTGGCCGAGAACATGGGTTGGTTGATCGAATTGTGCGTACCGTTTTCCAGCACCAAGGCATAAGCGTAGGTCATCGTATACGGCAGGGTCGGTGGACCTGCCGGAACATTAATCCGGTATTTGATCCCACGGATATATCCTCCCCCAATCCCCGTGCTGATGCTCCGGGTGATCGCCGTTGAGCCAATACAAACTGAATTGACGTACTGATACCCGTTGATATTGGGAATGGTCTGAAATCCCCCAAAGGGATCAGTCGAAGGTAGATTCACCATATGGATGCCGTTAACGGAAGGGAGCCCATACTCCTGTATGACCACGGCGCCGATCGTCCCGTTGTTTGCGGCAGTCTGCGTTGAATCGTAATTCACCCGGATGGCTCCGGGGCCATTGCCGTCCTGATTATTGCCCGTATAGGCCCACCAATGAGTAAGGGCGTGCGCAGAAAAATCGACATTGGGGGGGCATGTCTGGGATTGGGAAAATGCCTGGGATGCAAGAATCAGCCACCCAATTGATAGGAACAGTTTCATCAGGTTACAGCCCATGGGATTACAATTTAGGCCTATTTCGCTGTCTGACAGGTAGATCCATCTCCGGTCGAAATAGGCGTCCGCCAGCGGATCGATGGCGCCTTGTGTCAAACCGCCCGGCCGACCATTGGAATACGAAGGAATTCGCTTTGCAGTTTGCTTCGAGGGGGTCGATCGTAACCGGCTTAATTCCCCGACAAAATCCAGGTCTTTTGCGAAATGATCTTCGGCAAAGCGCGCAGTAGTATTGGCGATTGCTAGCAGGAAGGCGCCGGCAAATTACCCTGCGGTGATATTACCAGGCGCTAAATCCGCGTAAATTTAAACAATATAATCATTAAGTGATAGGGCTCAATCTGCCCTATTTCCAGGGTTGATCTACTGCTATTTTTCCTGGATTCGTTCGAATGATGTACAAATATTCAGGAAAATAGTCCAACCCAATATAGCAGTCAATTACCCAAGATAAAGGTTTGCTTATGGCAATATTTCGGGCGTTGGGTAGAGCCCCCTCCGACAAAAATCAGCGGTTTTGGGTCGAATCGCCCCAATTTTCGCAAGGTCGCTTTCGGAACCGATTGCCGACTCCCATCATGCTGCAGGGGGCATCCGTACCTAAATTGATCTGGGCCTTCCTTCACAGGCCCCAAAATTGCGCGCCTCCGAAAACCTTGCCCTCGGTCCGGACCGATTTGCGGCAGGTCAGCCGTTCCCCCCGCGCGCTAATCTGGTTCGGCCATTCGTCCTACCTGCTTTGCATCGCTGGGAAAAATATTCTCGTAGACCCAGTTTTCAGTGGTCATGCATCGCCATTTTCCTCCACCAATCGCAGTTTTGCCGGAGCCGACGTATATGGGGTGGACGATCTGCCGCCCATCGATCTGCTCCTGCTGACCCACGATCACTACGATCATCTGGACTTCGAGACCATGCGTAGGCTTCGCGACCGGGTCGCCTGCGTTTGCACCTCGCTGGGTGTAGGGTCCCACCTGACCTATTGGGGCATGGATCCCGGCAGGATCCGGGAAATGGACTGGGGCGAGGAGTTTGTCCTGGCGCAAGACCTGAGGGTAATTGCCGTTCCGGCCAGGCATTTTTCGGGAAGGACAATGGTTCGCAATCGCACGCTTTGGTCCGCATTCATAATAGCAGCTAGCGGGGAGCGGTTGTATTTGGGAGGCGACAGCGGATACGGGGATCATTTCCGGGAAATAGGCGAAAAATGGGGACCCTTTGACCTCGCCGTGCTGGAATCCGGCCAGTACAATGCCTCCTGGCCGTTCATCCACATGATGCCGGATGAGACCGTCCGGGCTTCCGCTGACCTGCGGGCCAGGCTCCTGATGCCCGTGCATTGGGGAAAATTTTGTTTGTCGCTCCATCCCTGGGACGAGCCCCCTCGGCTGGTGAGGGAATTTGCAAGCGCGGCCGGAGTGCCGGTAACCAGTCCCCGGATTGGGGAACCGGTTGATTGGAAAGGAGATTTCCCGGAACTGCCTTGGTGGGAGAATCTCTAGCGGGGAAATTTGGCCGTGGGCAAGAACCCAGGCCGGGCCAAGGGCCAGGTTTGCCTGGGATCGTTTGGCATACCAGGCTCCTGCCTAATTTGAAAATCCGAAATCCAATACCCGGCGCAGGTAGGCTCTATCTTGTATGACCCAGGTCACTTCATAGCTCCCGGTGTCATCCTTGTTCAGCATATATATATAAATCCTCCGCTTGTCGGCTGAAAGGTAAACGGCATCTTGGGAACGCAGGTTTCCCGAAGCGTCGTGAAACACGAATCCGGGATTGTAGAGGTCCACGATCGCCGATGGCGGAATAGCCAGGGTGTCCTTGCCCAGGACCACCGTCAGGCGGCTGACGCGAGTGGTCGGGACCTTGAAATAATTGCCAAAAAAAGGCTTATTATCGATCTTGACCAATCGCTTGGCTTCAAAAGCCAGTTTATGTCGCGAAGGATCAAAAACGGCCGATTGGATGAGCACCCGGATGCCGGCGCTGTCAAATTGCACAAAATCCGACCCGTAGGCCCTGATGGGCAGTTTTTTGAGCACCGGAACGCTCAGGCTTTCTTCGATGCCGCCAATGGCAAAGGAAGCCACATCCGCCCGCAGCGCCTTGTCGTAAATGCGGACAAAACTCTCCGACTTCCTGCGGTAATCATTATAATCCTCTTCCTGGGCCAGAATCGAGAACTGGGCAAACAAAAACAGCAAGCAAATCAGGAGGCGCATAGGCAAATTTTATCACTGAGCGGATTATCCGCAAAGATCAGCCAATCGGGACATTGAAACTGCCGCAGCAATGTTAAAGCACGAAATCGACGGGAAGCGAACGGAATCCCGTATTCGCTCATCGCATGCCAAACACATCCCGCAATGCTCTCCTGGCCGCATGATAGCCGCAGAGGCCGTGGACGGCAGGCCCCGGAGGCGTGGAGGAAGAACACAGATAAATTCCGTGCAAAGCGGTGCGGTAAGGAGGATAGCGAAGCGTCGGCCTGGCAAAAAGCTGCCGCAGATTCATGATTCCTCCGGATATGTCGCCGCCTACGCAATTGGGGTTATATTCCTCCAGCTCTGGCGCGGTCATTACGTGCCTGGCCAGGACCAGGGACCGAAACCCCGGGGCAAATCGCTCCACCTGGCTTTCAATTGCCTCGGTCATGTCGACTCCCGAACCGCTGGGCACGTGACAGTAGGCCCAGGCCGTATGTTTGCCCGAAGGGGCTCGAGAAGAATCAAATAAGCTCGGCTGAGCTAACAATACAAAGGGTTTATTGGATGAAGTCCCTTGGTGTGCCAGGTTTTCGGAAGCGGCGATTTCGGACTGACTACCTCCCAGGTGCACCGTGCCGGCACGCCGACATTCCTCCGCGAGAAATGGAATAGGTGCGCTCAGGGCCCAATCCAATTTGCATATCCCGGGGCCGTACCGGTATCGCTGCAGTTGCCTGCAATAAGCAACCGGCAATTTTTTATTTGATGCCAGCGACAGCAGTTGCCTGGGTCCCAGATCCAACAGGGTGGCGCGAGCCTGGGGTAATTCTTCGAGCCGGCGAACGGCCCATCCGGTTTGTATTTCGCCTCCCAACCGGAGGAAGCAATTTGCCAGGGCATCGGCCAGCCGTTGGGAACCTCCTTTAGGAAAGC
>Ga0207040_1097_pt1 | contig 27277 bp, 29 predicted proteins | sample Alteio_BWMinCont_72_FD_153279 | JGI IMG/M metagenome (GOLD analysis project Ga0207040, IMG submission 153279) | Enriched cells from forest soil in Barre Woods Harvard Forest LTER site, Petersham, Massachusetts, United States -... | ecosystem: Environmental > Terrestrial > Soil > Temperate forest >... | reverse complement strand
CTCTCTGCTTGCTTCGTCAGTTATTCTTCGCCCTAGCTTTTTGTTTGGAAAGGCATCCAAGTATTCACTTCATTTCTCTCTACCCACAGTTCCTTGGTTTATCGGGAGGGATAACTCGGATGACCCTCGTCTGTTTAGCTTTTATGATTCCTTCGCTGCTAATCGCCACACTGGTACTTCTTGCGATGTGCCTTCGCTACCCACCGCGATCTTTTCAGGGATGACTTAGCGAAAAAATCTCTATTTCACTCATAATTCTCCACCCAAACAGCGGAGGCTCGACTTTGATGTCGGACGCAGCCCATTCGGCTGAGCAGCATAAGGGAAACCACATCTCTCAAAGTTGGTGTCCACTTGCCCGCCTGCGAGAACAAGGGAGAATATCACTTTGGCGAAACGGGTTACCCTATCCAGAATAGACAACCCGAAAGCGAGTCACACTTGGAGTTTGGAAGAATTGGTGGGATTATTAGATACGAAGAGCGGTTGCGCGGTGCTATGAGATGAAAGTTAGACAGATCGAGTGGCCTGCGGACTTCATATTCTGGTTCGTATTCTGGGTTGCCGTAACCGCTTTGCTCAAACTCCATACTGCGGGCCAACCGCTACTAGGAATTGTGTTTGAGGCAATCGTCGCGGCGGCCTTTTTCAGCCTTTTCAATTACATTCGGAAACCTGGAGACGACTAGATCCTCCTGTTCTGCCGGTCCTTTCACGAGTATTAGATTGATATGTATACAATATTATACCTTTAGGGGCCTTTTTAGCATTCAGACAAATCTTACTTGACGGGGGAACAGCGATGGGGTGGATTTATTTGTATAGCATTATGGCCCTAACAGGGCAGAAAAGACATGGAAACAAACCTACGCACGCTCGGTCCCAAAGAAAGCAAGGTGATCCTCTCCTTCCGGGAGCAGGGCCGCGAAGTCGTGCACGCCGCCGACATCATCGGGCTTCTCGGCTCCGAGCCGGCGGCCCGCAAGGTCATCCGCAACCTGATAAGAAAGGGCTGGTTGACCCGGCTGGTCGGCGGACGCTACATGCTGCTGCCGCCTGAACACGGGCCTGAGAACCTCGGCGAAAACAACCCAATCGCGCTCGCCGCCCGCCGCCGCCGAACCGTCCTATGTCGGGTGGTGGTCAGCCGCTGCATTTCATGGTTTCACGACGCAAAAGCCGATGACGGTCACCGTTGCCACGCAGCGGCAAATGCCGACACGGATCATCGAGGGTACGGAAGTCCAATTCATCAAAATCGCCCCGCGCAAGTTTTTCGGGTTCAAGACATACACCCTCTATGGCCGCACCGCGACCATCACGGACCCGGAGAAAACTGTCATCGATTGTATCGACCGTCCCGATCTTGCGGGCGGGCCTGCCGAACTTACGCGCATCGTCTACGCCGCCATGGGAGAGATCGATCACGAAAAGCTGGTCACGGCGGCCATGGCCATGAAATCCTCCGCATTGCTTCAGCGGCTCGGCTTTTTGACCGATCTTGTCGGAAGAAAGCTGTCGGACGGATTGTGTTTGCAGGTCAGGAATGCAATCCCCAAATCAAGACGCTCAATCTTCGGCCGGCGAGACCGCAGGGACGGCGATATCGGCTACGTCGCCGATTGGGGCCTGTTTGTATATGCGCGGCGAAACGATCTGCTGGCCGAAGTGCCGCGGATCAAGGGCGCGAGCGGGGAGCCATGCTGACAGCGAACCAACTTCGTCAGGTTGCGGGCCGCTCCGGTGCGAGAGACATTGGCAACGTCGAAATCGATGTGATCCTCACCTACCTGCTCCAGCTCTTTGCCGAGAAGGGCATCATGGACCATGTCGGGAATGTTTTGTCCCCTCTGTTTCTTGGTAGCGGCCAGCCACCTGACCAGTTGGTGCAGGGTCGGTTCTGCCGTACCATACGACTTGATATGTGCGGAGAGAGAGGCGAATCAAAATGCCAAATTTCCGTTGCATATTGGAATATGCGGTGCCGTCTTCACCACGCTGCTCTCCGGGAAATGTCAGGAAATCCCGTGAAAATGCGACTCCTCCGGCTCCGAGCCTTCTCCACGTGCCCTCGGCACGCTGTATTCCGCTGGAATCGCTTACTTCTTGTCTAAAACTATGATCGGGCAGCAAGACGAGAGTTGACCTCATGCCGTCGTGAACCAGTCGGTACGTGCCGGAAGCAGTAACATCGCTATAGTCGGAAGCAATAACAAACCAGCAGATACCGATGCCTGCAAGGAGAAGCAGGGAAACCGCTGCCCGGACTATCACCTTCACAACCAAACTGACCAAGATTGTAGATGAGTGAGGCAGTTGGCGATAAAGTGCGCCGTGAGACGGCGCTTGCCTCAGCGGAGGCATCTCCCGCCCGCAAACTGGTTCGCTCCATCACCCGGCAGCGGAGGCTGCCACATCCAGCTTCGATGTTCTGAAGCGGGGCGTCTTTTCGCAATGCGTTGACCCGGCTGAGGGGTTTTGAGTGATTATTGCCTGATTCCGTCAGTTACGGACGTAAGCTGAAGACAAGGCTTCGGTGGTGTCCAATTGCTTTGAGGGCCTATGCTGCCATCGAAGCCGCGTTTGTTGCGTGTACAGGAAGCTCTCTTCTCGCTGAACCTTAGTTGGATATTGGTATGGCACGAGCGCGTGCGCTCGAGGCGACAGTCTTCTCTGGCACATTATTTGTACACCCACATACGTTTTATAGACCCTCAAACCGTGGTCGAGCAGGTTTGTTGGTCCATTATTGTCGGTGTTTCAATCTCCATTCTGTTGTGGCTCTTGTCGAAATTCTGGACGCCAGAAGCGCCCATGCGCACCCTCGGAGGAGCCGTCGCCATAGCAGGCTTTCCACTGCTCGTCGTGACTTTTCCATTCGCGTTTTTCCACCTCAGCATTAAAGCGTATGCTCCCATATTCGTTTGCGAGACGCTCGTGGTTCTTCTTTGCGGCGGCCTTTACCATTTGCGAAAATGGCCTGTTCCAGCGGGCCTCAGTCTGGTTTTACTTCTCTTGCACTTCGGGCTGTGGGCATGGGTGAGCGGATGCTGGGTTAGCCCAATTCAGGAAGTCCGCGTCTACGGAATTCGGGGTTTGGGCATCTGGATTTCTACAGCCTTCTACCTCGGATTTCCGGTATTAGGGTTCCTTTCAACTCTGAGTTGGGCTCTTTATGATCGGTCCGCGACCGGATGATTTGGCGTAACGGTGCGGCGCGAAAGGCTCTGGACTTCAGCGAGTGCAACTCCCGACCGGAACCTGGTTCGCTCCACCCGATGGCAATCGAAGTCGGTTGTTTCTCAGTAACGAAATTCTAGGAATTTCCCTGCGAGGGGCCGGGCAGCACCAGTTCCTTTGGCGGGGGGTTGAGCGCAAGGGCCTGTTTGCAACAGTTACTTTCTGGTTTGAGGATAATATTAAACAAATGAGGCGCTGGCACTTATACGTAGCCGCCGCGTTGATCGCGGTACTGCTGCTTGGATTTGGTGTCCGCCATAGCTTTGAAGAACGAGCGAAACGAAAGAGAGATATTGAGTATCAAAAGGCGCTGCGGTCGTATTCAGCCGCCATCAAAACGGGGATGACTCGCAAACAGGTGGAGGACTATTTTGCTGCGAGAGGCATCTCATTCCGCCAGATGTGCTGTGTCAGTGTTAAGGAATTCTCAAGAGGCGTATACGACAATTCTTACGAGGATCTCGTCAAGATCGCTCAAGAAGATGTTCCTTTTGTGTGTAGCGAGAACAATGTTTCCATCGCTTTTCAGTTTCTCGGTTCGGGAAAAGATTCCCCTCCGAGAGCGGAGGCGTCTGACAAGCTAAAAGACCTGACCATCTATCACTGGCTCGAAGGCTGTCCTTAGAGGATTTGGGTTTACGGTAGTTGACGAAAAAGTGCGCCGTGAAAAGCCGCTGGACCTCACCGCGTGAAACTTCCGGCTGGGAACTGGTTCGCTCTATCACCCGGGTAGCGGAGGCTTCCACATCCAGATTCGATCTTCTGAAGCGGGGCGCTTTTTCATAATGCGTCGACCCGGCTGAGGGGATGGGTGTTATCGCCTGCTTAACTGTCACTCTGCGATTTATACTCACCGCATGGCTGACGTGCGGCGAGGGAAGATTCTCGGGTGGCTTGGCGTCCTCTGCTTAGCCATCTTTTGGGTCGTCAGGCTCGCTCCAGAAATTGCCGATGATCTCTTCGGTGTCTCAAGCGCCGGGAAGTTCATCGTATTTGGCATCTTTCTGTCCGCTGCGGTGTTGCCGACCATTGCAGCGCAAAAGGTTCGAAATGGTGGCTAACCGTTGCTGCCGCAAGCCTTATAACTCTTGTAGATTCTTACGTCCGTTTCTCCGGGCCGAGGCGATGAGTTTCTGACCGATCGGCGATAAAATTCCAATTAGCGCTCACCGACCAGCGGTCAAAACGGGAAATCGTCTGTTCACAACAGTTATGAATCGGCTGGCTTTGATATTCTGAAAGCGGTCGAAGGGAGAAGCTGCCACTGGTGCTCTTCCGCAAGTATTCGCGGCGCACAATTGGCCTTGCTGGGTTCGGCCTACTCGTAACGGTTGGGGTTGCCTCGTTTCTTGTATTGACCGACTCCTATCCCAACCCTCCGCACGAACCAAGCACTCCGGTGTTGGTGACCATTCTTGTGCTTTGCCCGCCTTCTCTTCTTTCTGCTCTGTTCATCGACGCCGAAATCGGTACGGGCGGTTTCTATTTCATCTGGTTTTTCATTGCTTTGTTCAACGCGGCGCTGTATGCGGCAGTTGGCGCGGTAGTTGCCCGTTGTTGCAGGGGTTTGAGATAAGTGGCTGCCCGTAAGACGGTCAGTTGGCGCAACAGTGCGCCCCGAAAGGCGCTTCAGCGGGCGCAACTCCCGCCCGGAAACTGGTTCGCTCCATCACTGAGTAGCGGAGGCTGCGGTATCTTGTAACGGGTCGCATTCTTTTCCCCTGACCTTTTGAACCCAACTTCCGGCAATGTTCTCAAATTTCTCTCGGATTTTGACCTGGGCGGGTACAGGTCACTAACTAAGTGCGGGATAGGATACATGCGTGTATAGGCAGGTGAGTATCCTATCCCGAGGAAACAAGACTCGTTTGAAGGTCCGCGACCAAAGGCGGGTCGCGGCCCGTCATCGCGTTTGTGACTCCGAGGCCAGAGCTCTGGACTGTCCCAGTTTTTTCCGGGCAAGGGAAAACCCGCGCAGCGGGTTAGAGCCGCGCGGGCTTGTGACTGAGTACGAGGGATCTGGGCTCAGACCGTCGCCCCAGCCTCGGGCCCTGCTCCCCGCAGGGCAGGGTTTGCGGTGGCGCGACCCAACCGCAAAGTCGCAGAACGCTAGAGCGGCAAACGATACTGGCCATCGTCGTGAACGATGGTGCCTTGTTTACAGGCTTCGCTGATAGCCAGTTGCGCGGTACGCTTGGAACACTCGGACTGCTGCATGATCTGGTGCCGCAACTCGCTATAGCGGAGCCGTCCGCCTCGAGTGCTGAGAGCTTGAGTAACATGGGTTGGATCCGCCTTGTGGCGGAGCCCCCTGGTAGCGATGGGCACCGAGCCGACAGTGGAAAACCATAGGCTCTGAGGATCGAGTTGCAACGATCGCGGCGGCTGGGGCGGACTGTAGCGGAACTGAAAGCGCAGCTCCAGGGTAGGCAGCTGGGGCGAAGGACGAGTGAGCAGCATGTAGGTGTCACCGACGGCATGGAGTGCACTGGAGCCACGAAAAGCGCTGCCGATTTCTTCTCGAGTGATGGACTTGCGAATGTGGTGCACAACGATCAGAGCAGCCTTGGTGGCATCGCGCAGACGGAGCAGTGTCTGACAGAGAGCGGCCATGGAACACGTGTCGTTTTCATCCTGATCGTGCGTCGAGTAGAGAGGATCTAAGACGATGACCTCGGCGGCGGCGGCACGGGCGGCAACGACGAAGTGGTTGAGACCCTGGGGTGCACTGAGCAGATGTCCCGTCGCCCGCGTATCCACCAGCAGGTTTTGGTCCGCGTCTGGACCCAGGCTACGCCGCATGACCAGCAAGCGACTCACGAACTGCGGCAAGGGCAACTCGAACTGGCAAACCAGAACCCGCCGTGGAGTGGGCACCGGAAAGCCAATGCGGTGGGAACCAGCCGCTAAAGCCAGTGCGAGATTGGCGACCAGCAAGGATTTTCCCACCTTGGGCTCGCCGCCTACGAAGCCAATGCCTTGTGCCGGCAGCAGTCCCGGTTCGAGCAAAGAAGGCGGGGGAGTGGGCGGCTGCTGTTGGAGTAGCTGAGCCAGCGATAGCACCGTCGCCGGCGAAGCTTTCTGTTGGTCGATCGCCTTCATAGCAGAGCCTCGCCGGTGGCGTCCAGCAAGATGGCTTCATTGACCAACGAAGTCTTGCGCTGCGCCGCCAGGCGCAAGGCGGTGGAGGCCAGTTTGTTCACTTTTCGCAGGATGCCTTTGGTGGCCTGATAGAGAGCTTGGGTGGCGGTGTCATCAAACAGCGGCTGAGTGACGCCGGCGGTTTTCAGTTGATGAGCCACATAGGCATCGAGCTCTTCGCGGGAGAGTCCTTCCAGGTGGTAGTGCACGGCAATGCGTTGGCGCAAGGCTTCATGCAACTGCAAAGACAGAGTCCGGCGCAGCAGGGGTTGGCCGACGAGCAGCAAAGTCAGGTAGTGGGAAGAATCCATGTCGAAGTTGAGCAGCAAAGGGAGCTGCTCCAGAGCGGGGTGGCACAACAAATGGGCTTCATCGCAAATCAGAATGGGATGCTGTTTTTTGCTTTGGTTCAAACGCACGATGGTGTCGGAGATCTGACGGACCAGATCCCCGCTGCGGCCGGCTGGCTCCAGGTCTAGTTCGCGCGCCAGTTGGCGCAATAGATCGAGGGAGGACCCTGAGGTCCAGTGCAGGTAGAGGATCTTGTACAAGCTGGGATTCAGCGAGTGGCTGAAGGTGCGAGCGGCGGTGGATTTTCCGGCTCCGACTTCTCCGGTCAGCAGACCGGTAGCGTGGTGCTCGACCAGAAACTGTAATCGCGCCTTGACCTGATTCCAAGCTTGCGAGGCGAACAACTGCTTGGCATCGGGGCAATCCGGGAAGGGTGCTTTCTTAAAACCGAAGAAGGTTTCCCACATAGATTGTTACTCCTTAGGCTTTGTTTGTTCAGGCTTTGTTTCTTCGTCCTGGTGGGGTTCCTTCTCGGCTTCTGCGGGAGGTTGTTTCTGCGCGAGGAACTCCACGAAGTTAATGCCCGTCGGCACTGGGGCTGGCCTGGGCAGAGGCTTGCGGAAAGGCAGCTGTGCGTTGAGCACGGGATCAACGCGTCGCGCCATGGCTTGCGCTTCCTCCCGAACATAGATCTCCACCTCGGAGGGATCGAGGGGATCGAAACGTACTTCGATGGTTTCCCCGGCAAACTGAGGAGGAGCTTCGTAGAACTGCCCGCGCAGCAGGAAGGTCGAGTCACGGCGCACGAGTCGATTCAGGCGATAGAAGAACAGACGACGTAGATCGGTGGCCGGTGGAAGTTGACGGATGGATTCAATGTCTCGCTGCCAGCGCAGCAAGGGAGTGGTTTCCAAGCCACTGTGCTCGGAGCGATGATAGACCTGCTCAATCCATACCCACAGGCGCTGGTTCAACTCTTCCAGGGTAAGGGTTCGTTGCGGATCCAGATTGGCCAGAAACTGTTCTCGTAGAGATCGAAAGAAGCGTTCGATCTTGCCTCGACCTTGGGGCTGGTAGGGTGGAGTATGAGTGATGAGAATGCCGATGGAGGCAGCAATGCGCGCCAACTGGGAACTGCGGAAAACCTTGGCATTGTCCACGTACAAGCGGGTGCAAACCCCACGTGCAGCCACGGCTTGCCGCAAGCAATCCAGAAACGCATCGAGCCCCTGGTGAGAGTAAAACTGAGCGTGCGGGATCAAACGGCTGGCATCATCGAGAACGGCATACAGAAAGACCTGCATGCGCCCGCCACCCGAGCGCTGGACGTAGGGCCCGAACAGCATGTCGGATTGCCAGATCTGATTACTCCGCTCCGCTTCGAACTTCTTGTGCGCAGGTGCCGCCAGCAGCTGACGGGTGGTCAAGCCGCGCTGTTTGAGGAAGCGATACAGAGTGGCGGCGGAAACCGCAGCAGAGCCGGTACTGGACACCAGCGCCAGTTCGCGCAGCAGAGTCATCCCGGTGCGATGTGGGTTCTCGCGTTTCAGCCGTTCGATCAGCTCCGCCAGCTGTGGTGCAACGACACGCGATTGCCCGCGATCGCAGCGTGGTTTGGGAGCTAGTGCAGGAAAGCCCCCGCGACGATAGCGCAGCGCCCAATCGAGCAAGGTGTCGACCGAAAGCGAAGTGCGCTCGGAGTAGGGGATCTCATACTTACGGGCAGCGATCTCTTCGGCTCGGCGCGTGAGTTCGCCGTGCGGCAGCACCTCCAAAACCAGAGGAGCGATGAGTCCATAGCGAAACAGGGCGATTTTTTCGGCCCGTGTGTCCATGATGACCTACCCTCAACCTCGGCCACCCTAATCGGGCTCGCACCTTGTTGCCAAGACAAACGTTGTGTGTCGGCATCAGGAACTGGAGGAAGCCGGCAAGAGGTTGATGCGACAACCGTGCGGAACCAGAAAACGTGGCCAGCCCAGCAAGTGAGCCCGGAGTTCGGCGAACAGGAAACGATGCGCTACGATCCAGCCAATGCCCTCCAGCATCTGTAACGCTCGGGTCAGAAAATCTGTCGCCGGCACGACTGGGGTTAAGCTGACCAAAGCGCCGCACAAAGTCACGGTTTGCTGCTGGAATCGGCGTACCCAGAACTGGCCGCGTTGATAGGGCATGTTGGGTTGAGAGGCCGCGGCAGCCGCTGCTCTTAAAGTGCGCCGCTGCAGCAGGCGCGACACTAAGAACAAACCGATCACCTGGATACTGAAACGGAGGTAGGGCAAGGCAAACTCTGGCAGCAGAGAAACCGTACGTTTACAGAGCAGGCATAGATACCGGCGCACCGGGATGGCTCCGTCGTAGTTCACATCTACCAAGGTGCGGCAATAAAAACCGTGCGCCCGCAGAGGCTCTCGTCCGCGGCACAGCGGACAGTGGTCAGGCCGGTAGCGACTGGGGTCGGAGAGTTCTTGCAAATACTCTTGGATGGTACCGCGGTGCGGGTGTAGGCTTTGCATTGAGGGACCTCCCTCCGGGAGCGCTAACTCCCGTGATTGGTTTAGGCCGGAGGGCTTCACCGCCCTCCGGGTGCTAACCTCGCAAAATCCTACATCCAAGAAATCAACTGCGACTGGGATCACACTTATCCCACCGCCATCCACACTCCATTCCAGGATCTCGTCGCGATTGTTTCCGTCCAGGAAGAACTTAATCAGATAAATGAAAACTTTGGCGGGGGAAAATAATGTGAGACGTTACAGTATCTGGCGGTTGGACGCGGGGAGCCGACGTTGTTATGGACTCATTTTTAACTTGCTGAACCCGCCAGTGTTATACGCATCTGGACAAGTATCTGGAACTAGGAACAGATTTGGAGTAGATTGTTTGGCGTGAAACAAGCAGTCTGTGCGGTTGTCCTCTCCGTTGTGCTCCCTGCGTTGGCGAATCCTCAGGATTCTACCCCGGTTGTAAATCTTGCGACTTCCGTTGTTTGTCGCGGCAACAGCAGCGATGGCAAGGGGTGCATCATCCCTCCACGTCAGATTAACTCTCCAAGCCCCAAGTACCCAAAGATAGAGCGGAAAGCACGCCACGAAGGGATTTTTGCATTGAAGCTGGTGGTGAGTTCCGAAGGCGTGCCACACGACATCACAGTCTCAAAAACGCTGAGTCCCGATTTCGACCGCGCAGCAATCGAGGCCGTAAAGCAGTGGAAAATTTCCCCCTCGATGAAAGACGGCAAACCCCTCGCGATTGAAATCGCCGTCGAATTAAACTTTCACCTCTGTTGACCTGATGGATAGTTGGCGTAACAGTGCCCCGTGAAAGGGCGCTGGACCGTCAGCCGTGCAAATCCCACCCGGGAACTGGTTCCCTCCACCCGATGGCAATCGAAGTCGGTTGTTTCTCGGCAACGAAAAGCACAGTTTTCTGGGATTTTTCCTGCGGGCAGCAGGGCGGCACCAGTTCTTTTGCGGGAGATTTTGAATCTGTTTTCGCCAACTCTGGTCCCAGACTACAATTGGTGCTCATTGAGAGCCATTCATGTTTGAACGGTACACGGAAAAGGCAAGGCGCACGATCTTTTTTGGTCGGTATGAAGCGAGCCAGTTCGGGTCTCCTTACATCGAGTCGGAACATCTTTTGCTCGGCCTGCTGCGCGAAGACAAAGGCCTCGCGAATACGTTCTTGCGCTCACATGAGGCGGTTGAATCCATCCGTAGGCAGATCGAAGAGCAAACTGTCATCCGCGAGAAAGTCTCGACTTCCGTCGATTTGCCTCTCAGCTATGAATGTAAGCGCATTCTCGCCTACGCGATGGAGGAGGCAGACAAGTTTTCGCACAAGTTCATCGGAACCGGGCACCTGTTCTTGGGGGTGCTGCGAGAACAGGACTGCCGTGCTGCGAAGTTGCTTGGCGAAAGAGGTGTGGCGCTAGAGATGGCTCGTGAGCATATCGGGAGTAACCCACCTGAGCAAGCGGGTCATTCTCCCAAATCGCCGGGTCTCCCAGCGGGATACACTTCACACAGACTTCTATACAACTGGTCCGCCGAGACACTAATTCTTGAACTGCGTGCCAGTTCGAGGCTCCTTCTCCCCACGCGATTATTTGTGCGCCGCAAGGACACAGAGGCGTATGAACAGATAGGTGGTCCCGCTGAGAACATATCTTACGAATCTCCCGTGACTTGCGGGCGTCACCCGATTGTCGTGTTCAACTCTTTAAAACGGGGCAAGGCGGGATCGGATTGGGACGGAATTTATTCTTACCATCTCGATAGCAAAGAGGTTAAGCTCCGCGTTTCTCCACAAACTTTGCGACTCTCAGAAGCCCACGGGCGGCTCTGGATTGCAGAACTTGTTTCATTATCGGAAGATGCTCAGACAGTTTGTGTCAACATCGGCGTCGAGAAAACCGTCTCTGGTGGTGTGATCATGCACTACTATCTTGCGAAAGTGGATTTGCGAGATCAAGAGGTCAGTCTCTTGTCCCGACTGCTAGATACTGCCTTCTGAGAGCTTCGCTTCCGTTCTGCGTTCGTCAGTTGGCGCAATAAGTGCGCCCTGAAAGCCGCTGATCCACAATGGGAAAAAACCCGCTACTGCGTTCCAGTCTGCGCCCGATTTCTGCTCGGCGGACCTGCGATAGAGTGCTAGCTGCTAACGACAGTTATGCTTTGGTGATACGCTTCCCAGTGATGCAGCGAGTCGTTCCAAGTCGTTCCGATGCGCCCGCTCTGATAGTGATGGCAGTGATGTTCTTGAGTTTTGGGTTGTTCGCAATCGTCCGGCCCGAGGCATTAAGAGCCGCAATGGATAACTTTGCCAATGCATGGAAGCAGGGCAGTTGGCACCCCTACAAAATGTCTAACTCCGCTATTCGCTTGATTGTGGGTGGAGTTGGAATTCTGGGCGCAGCCCTGTTCGTGTACATCGCCTGCATCGCACTCAGTCGGTAGCTCACCAAGAAATCCATAGTACTGGTGGGTGGTCGCCAAGTGTCGTCTGATCGATCCCACTTGTCCCACATGGCGTGCAAGGAAGAATTATCAGCGGCTCTGCGCCCGGTACCCGGAGATCATGAAAAGATTAAACCTTAATGAGTTCTCGGCGTTTTAGGGAATCGCTTGAAATGCACGTCCACGCTTCCTGTGCAGATTACCCGGAGGGGTTTTGAGTAATCGTCTGGTTTCGTCAACTATCCGCCGTTGCCACTTGCCAGCCTAGCGGGAGCGCCGTTTCCGTTCTGAGAGCACGATTTTTCGTAACTCATCGGCGCATTCTTCAAGGCGTTTGTTCACGAGAACATAGTCGTACTCACGGTAATTCGTCATTTCGTAGCTCGCTACCGCCAATCGGCGTTGGATGACACCTTCGGCATCCAACCCACGGTTCTGAAGGCGCGATTCCAATTCCTCGCGGTTTGGCGGCAGCACGAAAATGCTAATCGTGTCAGGAATTTTCCCCTTAAGTTGCAACGCTCCTTGAACATCTATATCAAGCAACAGATCGTGGCCTTGCGCTTCGGCTTGATCGAGAGAACGGCGGGCAGTCCCGTAAGAGTGGCCGAAAACGTTCGCGTATTCAAGAAATTCGTTGGCGGCGACCATGCGTTCAGACTCATCGCATGTGACGAAGAAGTATTCATGGCCGTCCCGCTCGCTTCCCCGGGGCGGACGGGTTGTGTAGGAAACCGAGAAATCAAGACCCGGGACGAACCTCAGCAACAATTCAACAAGGCTAGACTTGCCAGACCCGGATGGACCCGAAATGATGAAGACTATGCTCATTGCCGCTCTGATCGCCTTGGAGGCGAATTTTACAGGCGGATGTAGGGGAGCACAAGAATCGCAAAGTCAACATCGCCCCATCGATGGTTGTCATAATAGTGCGCTGTGAGAAGGCGCTCTACTCCAGCGGGTGCAAGTTCCGCCACCGGCCCCGATCTGCGCCGATTCGTGCTCGGCGGAACGTGCGATAAGGTGCTACCGTTCTCGACAGTTGACCAGTTGACCGACTCATGCGGTATCCTCGGCGCATGATGAAGGAACCAAGTCTCAAAGTGATCGGCGTTTATCGGCCTGCGATTAGTGTCGAGACGTGGCGCGAACAGTTTCAGGTGACAGGTGATGAGCAAGCCACACGTGAACACTTCGAGAAGTTGGTTCTCATCGAAGCAGTAGTTGAGGGGCTCGCGACGTTTTGACTTCGCCAAATTCGGACAGGTGCTATCTGGCTATCGCAATTATCGCGATAGCATGCAGGTCGGCTACGATGAAGGGTTGCTCTCTGCGGAGGGCGAATGTCTCATTCAGCGCAGAATGCACTGCGTGCACGGAACTGGGCCTCTGCGCTTTGCAGTGTACTTGCACTTTTACGATCCCTACCGTCCGCTTCAGTGGCAAGGCGGCGAAGTGACGTGTCCGCCCATGGAAGAAGCACCGATCCGTTTGATGATGCTGATGCCGTACCGCCCTTGCAGTTGAAATCTTGCCTCAGCGGGCCCAGATGATTGGCGACAAAGTGCCCCGTGAAAAGGCGCTGGACTTCACCGGGCGCAAGTCCCGCCCGCAAACTCGTCGCTCCACCCGGTAGCGGAGGCTGCCATATCCAGCTTCGATCTTTTGAAGCCGTTTCTGAATCGGGCGCTCTCTCATAATGCGTTGACCCGGCTGAGGGGGGGAGTGTCAACGCCCGTTATGCCAGAACGTGCTCCGGGACAGTGGCTACAGCCCGAAATATCGCCGTACCTTCGGCCCCATACGAAGGGTTGATTTCAATCCCGGAAAGGCCCTGCTCCTGCACTTTGCCGAGGAGTTGCTTCGCCTTCTCGTCTTCGCCACCTTTCAGGCCGTACGCCTGCTCGATGTCTTTCACGGTAAGTTTGTCTGACGTGATGAGCACGAGGTCGAAGATGATATTTCCAGCCCTGAGACCGCAGATGTTTAGAGCTTCAACGCCGGTCAAAATAATTGTGGAACGTTCTCCCGCCACCGTGCGAACGAAGAAACGAGCGCGTTTGTCTGCCGAAAGCCACACGCCATCAAAGAAACCGTCGTGCAGATTAGGAAGAGTCGTCATGCCCGTATTCTCTTACAGAAACTGCCAACTGTTGCAGCAAAAAAGATGAAGCACTGGTGGGTGGTCGCCAAGTGTCGCCTGATCGATCCCACTTGTCCCACATGGCGTGCTCGGAAGAACTACCAGCGGCTCTGCGCCCGGTACCCGGAGATCATGAAAAGATTAAACCTTAATGAGTTCTCGGCTTTTTGACGGCCGTTAGTCTTTCTTAACAATCGTCGCTGGCTCGGGCGGTGAGCGAGCACAAAAGTAAACTGTATCTGGTAACAAGCCACTGCATCTGTGAGAAGCAGGATTGTCCCTTCTCGATGCGGGGCACGAACTCCGATGAGACAGCTTCGAAATAGGAAGAACATGGCGGACATGCTTGGTGCCGAATCCGCCGTTCTGTTTGTCTTTGTAGATTGGTCAGAATACGCAAGACGTGGAGCCGAACTCATTGAAAGAGCGGAAGTGCAATTCATGGAAAGATTGTTGGGTCGCTCCGTTTCTTGGTGGATCGGAGACTTCAGTTCCATTGAGTCGCCTATTGCGCCAGTGGTGCATCATTGGCTCACCGAGCAGGAACAGCGACGAGCACTACATCTCTTCCCAAGTATCGCTACGGGAGACGGATCGGTGGTTTGGATGAACCGCGGCGAAATAGTGAGTTTTGCGGCAAGTGCTGTTCGGCTCGGGATTGAAGGGGGGCTGCAAAGGACTGAGGAGCTTATGACCGGAGAAGGTCAATGCTGAGGCGCTGGGAATGGTGATCCCAGCGCTCGTTTGCGTCGGTATCCTCTTAATCGGCGTGGCCGTTTACGATTTTATCCTTGATCCGCATGTTACGACGGCAGCCACACTCGATTCGCTTTCTACCAACCTCGATAAATGGATTTGCCGTTGATGGTGCCAATGGAACTGCTTCAGGACATCTACGCAGTCCTCGGCATCATCCTGCTACTGCTCGTCTTCTCGGCGCTGCTCGTCACTCCATTGCTGCCAAGAGAACAACGCGAAAAGGTCTTACAGAGACTTCGCCGAGTGCAGTTCTAGGGAATGGTAGGCGTAACAGTGCGCCGTGGAATGCGCTGGACTTCAGCGGATGCACCTCCCGCCCGCAAACTGGTTTGCTCAACCCGGCAGCGTGGACTTCTTCAACAGCCACGCCTGATTTCAACAGTTACGCGGGCAATGGTGCGGAGCCGAGGACTTTAGTGCGTATTCCGGGGCATGTGAATACCGATTCCGGGGCGATGTGAATAAAGATTCCAGGAGGATGTGAATAAGGATTCCGGGCATGTGAATAGAGATTCCGGGGATGTGAATAATCCGAACCGCGATGAAGGAGGCGGGTTGGAACCGGGGTTGATATTGACGTTTCTGGATCAGGCTTTCTGAGTAGGAGAGGAAAGCGGTGCTGGACAAACCAATGGGGATTTCTCCTCTGGGTAGAGGAGAAACCGAATGTCCCAGAAGGCTCTGTCCATGCGAAAAATCAAAGAAGTGTTGCGTTTGCGGTACGATCTTGGCCTGCTGCAGAACGAGATCGCCCGTAGTTGTTCCATCGGCCAAGCCAGCGTTCATCGTTATCTAGAACGGGCTTCGGCGGCGGGTCTGAGTTGGCCTCTCCCCGAAGATTGGGACGATCGCCGACTGAATGAATTGCTTTTCCCCGCGGCACCGTCGGGTGGCAGTCCATCGGTCCGGGGGCCCGTCGACTTCGCCGCCATCCATCACCAGCTACAAAGCCACAAGCATGTGACGTTGCAACTGCTCTGGGAGGAGTATCGCCAGAGCCAGCCCGAGGGATATCGCTACAGTCGCTTCTGCGAGTTGTACCGGCGATGGCACGGAAAGCAAGACGTGGTTCTGCGCCAGGAGCACCGTGCTGGCGAGAAGATGTTTGTCGATTGGGCCGGTGACACCATTCCGATTTACGATCGCGAAACGGGGGCAGCCCAACCGGCCTCGCTGTTCGTAGCTGTACTAGGCGCCAGTTCCTACGCCTTTGCGCGCGCCACACTCAGCCAGGACCTTCCCCACTGGATCGAGTGTCACGTCCTGGCCTTCGAGTTCTTCCAGGGCACCAGTAAGTTAATCGTCCCCGACAATCCCCGCACCGGCGTCACTCGTGCCTGCCGCTATGAGCCCGACCTGAATCGCACCTACCTGGAGATGGCACAGTTTTACGGCGTTGCCATTATGCCAGCGCGACCCTACAAAGCTCGGGACAAAGCCAAAGTGGAAGCTGCCGTGCTCCTGTCAGAACGCTGGATCATCGCCGTACTACGCCACGACAAGTTCTTCTCTGTCGCCGATCTCAACCAAGCCATCGCGAAGCTCCTGGAGCGCATGAATCAGCGTCCTTTCCGCAAGCGGGAAGGGAGTCGGGCCTCGCTCTATGCCGCCCTGGATCGACCCGCGTTGCAGCCGCTTCCGGCCGAGCGCTATGTCATGGCCGAGTGGAAGACGGTGCGGGTGAACATCGACTACCACATCGAGGTCGATCGCCACTATTACAGCGTTCCCTACTTGCTGGTCGGCGAACAGCTCGAAGCCCGTTTCACCGCCCGCACCGTGGAGATCTTCCATCGTGGAAAACGCGTGGCGTCGCACGTGCGCAACTTCACTGCCTATCACCACAGCACAGTGCACGAGCACATGCCCAAGAGCCATCAGGCTCATCTCGAGTGGACCCCCTCACGGTTGATTCATTGGGGAGAGAGCGTGGGCGAGGCCACGGCCCAAGTCATTCGCACGATCCTGAACAACAAACCGCATCCGGAGATGGGTTATCGCGCCTGTCTGGGCATTCTCCGGCTGGCCAAGACCTATTCCAACCCTCGGCTGGAAGCGGCATGCCGACGCGCCCTCGCAGGACAGGCCTGTTCCTATCCCAGCCTGAAGTCGATCCTGAAACGAGGCCTGGACGGACAACCGACTCTGGGGCAGGAACCGGAACGCACCAGCCCACAGCATGAAAATCTCCGCGGCGGTCACTACTATCAATCCCCCACCAAGCTCGTGCAATAAAAACCAATTTAGGAGGCAACGAACATGTTGAATCAACCCACGATCGAGAAACTACACACCATGAAAATGCACGGGATGGCCGATGCCTTCCGCGCTCAACTGGAAACCACCGAGTCGCACCAACTCAGTTTCGAAGAACGTTTTGCCCTGTTGGTCGATCAACAATGGCTGTGGAAAGAGAATCGGGCCCTGGGGCGCCGTCTGCGCTGTGCCAAGTTGAAACAACGCGCCGTGATCGAGGATGTCAACTACCAACATCCCCGCCAACTGGATCGCAGGCTCTTGCGTACGCTGGCCAGCAGCGAATGGGTGCGCCAGAAACTCAATCTGGTGTTCACCGGTCCCACTGATCATACGACATACTGCTACACCTCACTAACTCTCTGAAAAGATTGCATATTGCTCTGTCGTGTTTTGAGATTGCGGGACACGGATTCCATTCTTGATATTTCCTACTGATTGTTTGACTGTTTCCGATTCAAGCGCCTCCACTCGAATCTGCCATGGTGCGCCGACTACGATTTGAGTCGCTATGAGCTTTTTCTGTTCAATCATCTTGCGCACGCTACTGGGGCTCACACCCAGCCGTTCAGCCGCTTGCTCCAGCGTCAGGTATTCATTGCTTTGTTGAGCGGGATCAAACGCGGGAATTTTATTATGGTGTCGTGCCCAGTAGACTCGCCTCTCATTCCACGCATTGCCGGTTCCAGTGTGTCGTCGGAGCCGATTCAGCGTGGCGGCAATCTGTTCATCGGGATAATTTGCTGCCATCTGTCGAACCACCTCGATGGTATCGACACTCGTACATCGGCTGTGTTTCCCAACCCCATTCTTTCTTACCCGCAGCTCGGAATGACGTCCGCCCACCCAGTGAATCAATAACACAACGGCGTTGCCTTCCTCGTCTACATCGGCAACAATCTCCTGAATGAGAATCCGAAGGATTCGTTGTTTGAGGCGACTGTCGCTGGTGGGAGAATTCCATACCACCGGCAGATCCTGAGCGAGGCTTGTCAAAAGCGCTTTGTCCGGTATGGCAACCATTTGATTCCCACGATCGAATTCCTCCAACTTGTCTTCGAGTTCACGCGTCTTCTGTAGAGTCACATTCCAACGTACTTCCAATTCCGCCGCTACGAGTCGTTGATCAGGGTCAACGGCTTCGTATCTGCGCGATGCCAGCCGTGCTTCGTACCGTGCTTGCTCGATCGCGAGCTCGATCATTTTGCGTTGCTCTTGCCGCTGATTTCGCAGTTGCTCGATCGCTTCCAAGGCAGCGTCCACAGCATTCCCTTGGATCGCGTTTAGTACCTCGGTCGTCACCGCTTCATCCACTCGTACACCGCCGAAAGAAATGCAACGGCTTTCCCCTTTATTAATATTGCCGCCAACACATTGGTAACGGACGCCACGATTACGCCCACAACCATAGCCCCCATAAAAGACGTGGAGCATTCGCCCGCACCGCCGACACCGGATGAGGCTCGTCAACAAGGCTTGTCCACCCCGGCCGGCTTTGGGCTGCATACGCGACTTCATGTGAGTATTCGCAGCGATTGTCGCTTGGTTCCGTTCATACTGTTCCCAGGAAATGTATCCGGGATGATGGTCGCGAAGCAACACCAACCATTCGGAGCGCGGCTTTCGATGCCCCACTGATTTGCGGGCTCGGCCATTTACCACTTTGGTCCGTACTTCGGTTTTCCCGAATGCGTAAGCTCCGGCATAGATCGGATTGGTCAGCATGTCGAGAATGTTGTGATAGCTGGGCAGCTTCCAGACAACGCGGTGCTCGCGTCGTTCGCTCACAGGTATGGCCGGCAGCAAGACCTTTTCTTGCCGGAACCACAGCAGAACTTGTCGGGCACTCCCCAACTCCGTCATCTTACTGAGAACCAACTGAACGGCTTGCTGAACGCGCAGATCCGGGTCCTTCTCGATCTTCTCATTCGAGTTCCAGCAGAAACCGATGGGAAGCTGAAATCGTAATTCCCCTCGGGCTGCCTTCTGTCGAATAGCCTCCAGTGATCTCTGCCGCAACAGACTCAATTCAAACTCCGACATGGTGCCTTTCAAACCGAGCAACAAGCGGTCATTGACCAGTCGTGGATCGTAGACCCCATCGAAATCTACCAACACAGCGCCAATCATCCCACACAGTTCAATTAGATGATGCCAATCTCGTCCGTTGCGGGCTAGGCGCGAAGCTTCAATGCAGAATACAGCACCCACATCACCGCCGCACACTTCTGCCACCAGGCGTTCGAATCCGCGTCGTTCTACTAGGCCGGAGCTCGTGTGCCCGAGATCCTCATCAATGACGAGAACATCAGGGAATCCCAAAGTGCGGGCCTGATCGGCCAAACTGTACTGGCGTCGCTGACTCTCGAGATTGCGGTGGACCTGCACGGGTGTCGACTGGCGAACATAGACTACGGCACGCTTACGAAGGTGTTCCGCAGTGAGTTTAGGATTCATGATTCACCTCACCGTCGGCTGGTTTTGCGCCGTCGAGTGACTTTACGTTTTCGCGCGACCTTACGTGGTCTTCGGCCGCACGAAGCAATAACTCGGCTAGAGCCGTCTCCAGTTCTTTTTGTTGATCGCTGGGAACCGTTGCCTTGTTTGGGTGGATCAGGGAGAGATTCAGCTGCAGGTCGGATGAGTTGGGTGCTTGCCTCATGCCTTGTCTCCTGGGAAGGTTTCCCAGGACCTTTATCGCATGAAGGGGTCAGAACCAGGTCGAGCAAGTCACGAAGCTCTTGCAGCGCCACAGCAGAAATCAATGGCGGACCAATCGTGAACTGCAGACACTCCGGGCTGAACATCCACGCTGGAAGAGAACGACAAATGCTGTCTTCGTCCGGAAGTTGCAACTCAACGTGCTCTCCATGACGGTACTTCGCGCGGCGGCACACGCGCAGTGTCTGACCACTCAGCGGATGCCAGCGGTAATACACCGTCAACGATTCGAAATTATGGGCATTATGTTGTGGGCTCCACTGGTATCGGCAAAAGCTGGCTGGCGTGTGCCTTGGCGCAGAAAGCATGCCGGGAGGGATTCTCGGTTCTGCATAAGAAAACCAGCGAGTTATTTCGGGAACTGGCCGTAGCCCAGGCGGATGGCAGCATGGGCCGGATGCTGCTCCGGCTGGCGCAGATCGATGTGCTGTTGCTCGATGACTTTGCCATGGCGCCCCTGAAGGACAGTGAGCGCCGCGACTTTCTCGAGGTCTGTGACGATCGCTATCAGCACCGCTCCATGATTCTGACCTCACAGATGCCGGTGGCCCATTGGCACGAACAGATCGGCGATCCCACCATTGCCGACAGCATCCTCGACCGGTTGCTGCACAACGCCTATCGCATAGAACTCAAAGGCGAGTCCATTCGCAAGAGCCTCGGTCGCAAGCCCGAACAGGAGGATGGCCAATGAGTGGAGGAACTCGTTTCCAACTGAAGCAGTCGACCGGCTGGTTTGCCGCCGGACGGGAAGTTCGCTGCGCCCTCGAACTGCTTTCCGACGCAACTTTCAAACTGTTTGTCTGGCTTTGCTTACACGCCGAGCGGGGCCGAGGCACTCTGTCGGCTACACCGGCAGAGTTGGCTAGAGCGCTGGGTAAAAAAGAAAGCGACATGCATCTTGCCCTCGAAGAACTAGAGCGGCAGGGTGTCTGCACCCTGAGAGCAGACGGAGTCATCGAGATCAGGGATCGCTTCTGGCCTTATCAGCGCGAGTACGATTCCGCTGCCAGCGACGAATCACGACGCTATGTGGAAGAAGTCAAACGCCGCTTTCTCCAGCGCCGCTGCGTCCAGAGTAGTTTTACGGCCGCCGATGAGAAACTGGCTCTGGCGCTCCATCATCGCGGGGTCTCGCTACTCCACGTCGAGCGTGCCATTTTGCTGGGCGCCCTGCGCAAGTACGACGCGGTCCGCCGGAACGGAGGCGGCACGCCGATCAGCAGCTTGCACTACTTCGCCGACCTCTTCGAAGAAGTCCAACAAGAGATACCGACTCAGTACTGGACCTATGTCGCCCACAAGGTGAACACATTCGAGCAAACTGAGCTTAGGGCTATCCCAGGCCGGACTTTGGAAAAGTGAAATGCGACCCGAAGAGAAGACAAAACCAGGGATGCTGTGGGTCGACCGAGTCGGAGATCGTCGCTCGCGGGCCGATCCTGGCGCGACATTCTTCCGAGAACAACCGCGACAGGCACAACAACGACGAAAACGAGCCAGCACCGAGAACCGTTTCACAAGAGCAACTGAGAGACGAAACAATGTCAAAAAAAGAAACGAAACAATACTAAATATGAATCAGTGCACCTTGATTAATCTCGAAGGTGTCGGGCATGATTGTAATCCCAGCGTCGCTGCGCTCCGACTTTATTCACATGGCCGGAATGACCATTCACATCGCGCTGGAATCGACCATCCACATCGTCGGAATACGCACTTTAGGTGTCCAATATAGTGTATGCGCCCACTTTCCTTGATCGCTTTCATTCTGCTGAGCCTGCTATCCGGCGCACAGTCCAGCGCCCCGATGGACGATTTTTCTATCACCTTGGAGCACGGTCCCTGCGAAGGAGTCTGTCCTTGGTACAGCGTCACGATTTTTAAGGATGGATCGGTGCGCTACGAAGGAAAGGCATACGTCCACGTCGAGGGCGTTCGCAGAAAGAAAATTCCAGTTTCAGACGTTAATAAGCTGATCCAGAAACTTCGAGATGAGGACTTCTTACACTGGGAGGAGAAGACGGACCTTTGCGTGGACTACCCAGACGTGCGAATCACAGCCAATCTGAACGGGCAACGCAAGCGCCTCGTGGAAGGATGTAACGCACCGGGAAAGGTTCTAACGCTCGCCCACGAACTTGACACAATTTCGGATACGAAGAGTTGGGTCGGAAACGTTCGCGAGGAACTGCTTCAGAGGCACCCTTGCAATCACTGAAGTCTGAAAGCTGACGTAATGTGCGCCGTAGAAGGCGCTGGACTTCGGCGGGTGAAACTTCCACCCGCAAACTGGTTCCAGTCTGCGCCCGATTCCTGCTCGGCGGGATCTGCGATGAACTGCTCGCTGTTGGCGACGGTTACGGACCTAAGCAGAAGACAGCGCCGTATCGGTGTCCAATAGACTGTGGGCTTTCTTAGGCCCTCGCGGGCCATCCCACAGGTGTCAATTATGCTCACGTTAAACGGGCAGTATCAATTCTGGTCGATTTGGAAGAACTTCGCTTTCCTAGAACGGATGTTCTTTTTGATCCTGTTCGCAGTCAGCCTGTATTCATTGGTCTCGGCGGCCTCGACAATGCTGCGCCTCCGAGCGTTGAGGGGGCTGGACTCGAGCCAAAGTCTCGCCCGTCTTAACCTGTCTCTCACCGCGCTCAATAATCGGGTGGCGAACCTGCGACATGTAATTGGAGCTACCTTCTATCTTTTTGGGTTCGTCCTCTTTTGTGCACTTGCGAATATCTCCAATGTTCCTGATTTCACTTTGCACTATGTCCTTACTGATTTCATTGTTCATTGCGCCTTTGCCGCTAACGTATTCTTCATTCTTCTCGTCCTTCATCTCGTTCAATGGCTTGTAAATCGACGCGTGAACTCTTGCTCAGAACGTATCAACCAGCGGGCGAGCGCTCTCGACCTGTCCACGATTCTTTGCGCGCAGGACGACTCCGAGAGTTCCAATGACTTGCACGTCGTGAGCCGCAGCGCAGCGGCGTGCAGCACGGTCGTCGAGCACAGCCCACCTTGGAGCATCGACGCAATGTGCGATCACCTGCGCCTCGCCCGTCCCGAGATCCCAGTGCTCGATGCTGGCCGCAACTGCGATATCTTCAACGCGGTATCCGCCTGCCCATTCCATCGCTCTTGCCGCCGTCCGGTCTTTGTGTTGGCCGGCACGGACCTCCTCAATTACGGCGTTCGGAACCAGGATGGCAGGAGCTACGTCCTCGATCAAATCGAGTCGGTCGATGCGGGAGAACAAAATGAGTGGTGAGGCGTTGACGACCCACTCCTCACTCACGGTTGATCTCGTCCTGCAGGTCCTCGGCGGTTACCTGCACAACAGGGATGCGCCGATGCGAGAGTTCGTCGATGAATTCCGCGCGGCTCGTGCCGGCGACTTCGGCCGCTTTCGATTGGGAGAGCTCGCCGCGCGAGTACCAGAGAAGCGCCGCCGCAACGCGCATCTCTTTCAAGAACTCGCTCGGCGACAACCGCAGCGCCGAGAGGGCCCCGTCCGGCACATCGAATGTTATTGTAGGCATTTCCTTTGCCTTCCTACCATCAGGATACCGCAGGGCTTACTAAGAAAACACTTGTGCTCCGCAAAAACATCATCGGTCCTCACGCAGCGGTTTCTTCCGACAAAATTCGTGATGCAGCCCACCGAGGACATCCTTGATTCTGATCCGGCAGGCGGCTGCTAACTCATGCCCTTTAACTTCCGGTTTCCGTCTAGGCCTGGCCTACGGAAAACATCATCGCCATCGAGTAGCCACAGAATCAACAACATCGAGGTCGCTCTCGTGGTCGGATATCCTGCAAAGAGTTTTACGACACAGCATCTAACATTATTACATTAGCGCCTTTCCAAGATCGGACGGAGTTTTCGGTAGGCACGGCTGGCATCGTGGGGCAACATCGGTTGGTGAATTGCCCACCGCGGCGAATGAGCTGATCGGCCGAGGAGACGAGGACACACTCAGACGGAATGCTGCTTAAGCAGTTAGAATGCGCGTCGGAGGGCAAAGCCTGCAAATGCCGATCGATTGCTCTCCTGACCAGTTACGCCCATCGATCAACCCGTCTATGTACTCACTTCGCAACAGACCTTTTCGGGTGGGGAGGAATTTACCTTTGATTTGCAGACGCAAAAGCGCGCTACCATCGTGGGCGAAACTACAGGTGGCGGCGCCCATCCATGCGAGGCATGCCGGCCGGAGATCACTTCACGATTGGAGTCCCCATTGGCCGGCCGATCAACCCGGTGACGAAGGGTGACTGGGAAGGAAAAGGTGTGGAACCAGATGTGAAGGTCAGAGCTGCCGACGCCTTGACCACGGCGGAAAAGCTGGCCGCTGAAAAATTGGCCACCAAGGATAGCCAGCATTGAATGCTACCCTACGCGCTGGACGACAACTTGAAGGAATAGCATGACTTATCCAGCTTGCTGTCGAGTCGGGCGATCGCACTCATTAACCGGCCAATGTGCAGTCATTTTGCGAGTCTTGACATTGGACTCTATTAGCATCACAATGTGATACTAATTATGCTTGGCGAGTTCGAATATCTGATACTCGGCGCGGCCATGCGCTTGCGTGAAGGCGCTTACGGGGCTGCGATCCGCGAAGAAATTGAGGCGGCAACAAGGCACAGTTGCTCGATTGGAGCCCTCTATACGACGCTGGATCGTTTGGAGGCCAAGGGGCTCATTAAAACATGGATGGGCGATCCTACTCCACGGCGAGGTGGCCGACCAAAGCGCATGGTGCGTGTTACAGCAAATGGCGTCCGCGCAGCGAGGGAGTTTTACGTTGCGGTGAGGCGAGTAAGCCGAGGTGTCTCATGGGAGGCAACCCGAGTCGCGGTCGGATGATGACACGAATCTGCTGTTGGCTAGTAGACGTTTTGTCCCGAATGCTAGACGCCGACGAGCGCCAAGCCGTGCGCGGAGACCTTGCAGAATCCGGGAAAAGTGTCGTCCGGGCGATATGGGATGTTCTTGACTTGATCGTCCGCCGACAAGTCGGCTTGTGGGCGGGTTGGCAGCCTTGGCTGGCCCTGCTCGGCATTGCTTGTCTAGCAGGACTGCTGTTGAGTCGAATCGCGTTCCGCCTCAACGTCGATCTCGGACAACAGCTAATGGCTTATTACACCTATGGAGTGCACTTCGGAACCCTCTTGACCCCTCAGCAAGATATGGCGTGGTTGCTGTGCCTGGCAGTGGCGCTGCTTGTCTGGTCATGGACGTGCGGATTCGTCTTGGGCTCGCTTTCAGCACGGGCCGTGTGGCTCACGTGGTCCGTGTTCTACCTCATGGTTTTGGATTCCGCATTGGTACGATTCATACTGTCCGGGAACATGATACTGCGTGACCCGCAACCTCTGCGCCTTTTGATAACTGCCACACTACCGCTCAACCCTGCAACATTCTTGTTCTCGGTCTCAGCTGTCTGGGGAACGTTGGTGGGAGTACGGCGGAGGGTGCTACCGTTGCGTGCGGTATATGTCCTTGCGTCGGCCATCACCATTTTCACGATACTTACAACGTGGATGAGCGGCTGGTATGAGACTGCGCATGAAGAGTGGAGCGGCCGAGCATGGCATGGGGTTGCATGGCCCATGCGGCTGCTCCCACTCGTGTTGGTAAGTTGGCCGATCGCCTACCTGCTGGCGATGGCAAACCGACAACACACCAGCGTCAACGAAACTAGGTGAAAGGTCGCGCTCTTGCGGCAAATACCAGCCTATGCAAGTCCTCTGACTGTCGATAAATCCGATAAATCCATAACACTCAAAACCCCAAGCCCCGGCGAACAGACGGCGCAAACTTGCGCTAACGCTTATTCTCGGCAGTCACATTGGTTTATGGGAACACCATCTCTGGCCAGAACTCTGAGCGTTTGCATTGCAGTTGGCTAGGCGAGGTGGACGCCCTGCTGATCCCGTCTTCGTAGGGCGGAAATAGCCGGGGAGTCCGGCCTATATCGGACGAAGATGTCTTTGCCCTTCAGTTCCTCGGTAAACTTCTGGGCTGTGCCTTCCCGGAAGAAGGTCCTTTCGAGACAGCCTGAGTAGTACTCTCCACCGACAGCGTAAGACTAGCCTATTTCGCATGCGTAGAAAGGAACAAGGTACCAAAGATTACTTTCTCGTTTTTGGGTAACGGTTCCGAATTCGATTCTCCCTTTGCTGAGTGGCCAACTGCGCGTCCCGAGTATAGCCCAGAAGTTCCAGCCGGAAGCCCCGATGATGTGCCAGACTGAACGACTGAGGAAGCGCACCACGAAACTCCCCTGTCCACTTCTCGCCAGCAGTGAGTTCTGATCGGCAATACGGACGCTAGGAAACCGCGGGATTGCTCGGTTTGTGGCGCACGAATATTGCCCACCCCTTAAGTGGACGGACGTAGTCCCACGCGTCCTGCTCGTCAGCGAATTGCCGAGTAAAATACCCTGAGTAACGTTCCCCATCGACTAGGTACGAGTAAGCGAGCTGGGCGATTTCGATACTCTAAATTGGCCCCCCCAGGAGAGAAACCTATAGCTTGGATCTCGTTCGGGCTTGCAAGCCCGGGAGGAGACCCTATTGGACAGGAGAGCCAAAGTGGAACTATTCGAACAGATTCGACGAGAGTACGAGTACGGCGAAGGAACGATCAAAGGGGTGGCAAGGAAGCTTGGGATTCACCGGCGAATGGTACGCGAAGCGCTAGGGGATGCCATTCCGCGAGTGCGAAAGATCAGCACGCGAGGCAAGCCAAGATTAGAACCGGCGAAGCCTTTCATCGAAGCAATCCTGAAGGGGGACGAGAACGCACCTCGAAAGCAACGACACACGGCACATCGGATCTGGTCGCGGATCCGCGAGGAACTTCCAGCAGTTAGCATCGCCGAATCCTCGATTCGTCGCTATGTTCGCGAGCGGAAGATTGAGCTGGGACTGGTCAAGCACGAGACGTTCATTCCGCAGTCTTACGCCTGGGGGCAGGAAGCGCAGGTGGACTGGTATGAAGCGTACGCCGATATCGACGGAGAGCGAGAGAAGGCCTACGTATTTTGCATGCGCAGCATGGCCAGTGGAGGAGCGTTCCATTGCGCGTTTCCGCACTGCAGCCAGCAAGCGTTTTTGGAAGCGCACGAACTGGGGTTTGCCTATTTCTTGGGAGTTTTCAAAACTCTTCGGTATGACAACCTGAAGAGTGCCGTGAAGAAAATTCTGCGCGGACACCAGCGAGAAGAGACGACACGATTCATCGCCTTCCGATCGCATTGGGGCTTCCAGTCAGAGTTCTGCACCCCCGGAGAAGGGCACGAGAAGGGCGGAGTGGAAGGCGAAGGGGGATATTTTCGCCGGAATCACATGGTGCCGGTACCGCAGGTGGCGAACTGGGAGGCTCTAAACCTCCACTTGCGGGAAGAATCGAGGCGGGATGAGGAGCGAAGGATCGGCGAGCGGAGCCAGTCGGTAGGCACAGGAATGGCGTTGGAGCGAGAACACCTGCGCGCCCTAGCGGAGGAAGGCTTTGATCTAGCGGCGGTTCATTTTCCGGAGGTGAACGGTAGCGGATGTGCGCGGGTGCTGACCAACTTCTATTCGGTTCCAGTTCCGGTGGGCGTGGAAGTGCAAGCCAAGGTGCACTCGGCGTACGTGGAGATCTGGCACCAGGGACAGTGTGTAGCCAGACACGAACGCTGTTTCAAGCGACAGCAGAAGGTACTGAACCTGGAGCACTACTTGGACGCGCTGACGAAGAAGCCCGGGG
>Ga0207040_1093_pt1 | contig 27747 bp, 35 predicted proteins | sample Alteio_BWMinCont_72_FD_153279 | JGI IMG/M metagenome (GOLD analysis project Ga0207040, IMG submission 153279) | Enriched cells from forest soil in Barre Woods Harvard Forest LTER site, Petersham, Massachusetts, United States -... | ecosystem: Environmental > Terrestrial > Soil > Temperate forest >... | reverse complement strand
TCTCATATGGCTACTACGACTAAGTCTGGTGGCATCCGTAAAGGGGCGGGCCGCAAGGCTACCCCGATCGACCTGAAGGAACTGGAAATACTTTGTGCGCTGCATTCTACCGACCGCGAGCTCGCGGACCGGTTCGGCGTCTCGGTCCGCACCCTTCACAACCGCCGCAAGGAGGTGGAGTTTGGCGAAGTGATGCGTCGCGGCAGGGCCCGGGGGTGCGGCAATGTCCGTAACGCCCAGATGAAGCTGGTTAGCGCTGGCAATCCCGCGATGTGCATTTGGCTCGGCAAAAACATGCTCGGGCAGACAGGAGCCCCCTCGGCCCGCATAGCTATTCCAAAGATCAGAACCGTCACGGATTATGGCGTCGCGGCGGACAAGGTGTTGCAGAGCGCAGCGTGCGGCAAGATCACGCCAGCCCACGGGAAAGACATGATGAACATCCTTGTGAGCCATTCCACTGCCACTGCGAACGGACTAATGAGTCGGGTCGAGAAGCTTGAGCAGAATACGGCGGCCGCCCCAGCTAACGGTATAGCGGTCGTCGGATCTCCAGGTGAGGAGCGGCATAACGAGTCGGACCGAGAAGCAGGAAAACCGAAGATGAGCAAAGAGGATGTTTCTCGGCGGGTGGAACGACTGGAAAATATCCGCGCCGACGCCGTTGCGGCCAGAAGCCACGACGCAGTCGAGAAGTCTGCGATGGAGAAGGTTCGGGCGTATGAAATCAAACACGGCATCGAGCAACTCCCCGGAGAATCACAGGCCGACGCAATCGCCCGATCGATGGGAATCAGCAGTATGGAACTGAAGGAGCAAATGCGGCGCAGATGCCCGGGACCCGAGGAGACCGATCTTCCCGACCGATCCGGCCGACGAGGAGCACGGGGCTTCTCTCGCCGGTAGGGGCCCGCAGGCTACGCCGAAATTGAGGCGGCCAGCCAACAGGCCCAGGATTCGCCAGCATTTGTAGATTTTGTGCGCGACATCGTCAACCTGCCTGCGGAAATGGCGCCGGCGGTCGCCGAGGCGATTGCTCAAAAAAAGTGGAAAGTTTCGCCAAATCCGCTCGGGGCCCTCAGAACTGCATCGCATCAGGAAGCGAAACGGCTCGGAATCTAATCGTCCAGTTGAACGGACGGTTTTATTTAACTCATTCTGATCTCTTCACGCGCTGCGGTGAGTGCGCTGGCAGCCAGCAGGCTCCAGCGAGAACAATGCTTATGTCTTCCAGGTTGATCGTTCCCCGGTAGTTGACGGTCCCACGGCGGCACGGGAAGACTGAGCCACAGGTTACGTTCGTGGCGTTGAAAGACGAATCTTGCCCGTCAGCAAATGGCGTATCATTGATGGGGAAAGAGGAGCCCGGCGAAGATGAATGAAGAAATGCAGCGGAACATCGAATCTCGCGACCAGCGTTTGGACATGATCACCGCACTGCTCGCGTCAATGGCGAAAAGAATTGATGCTCTGGTTATGGCGGCTGAACGCCAGCTTTAAGTTGCCGAATCGGAGTTCGGCCGGGAATTTGGGAGCTAAGAGGTCAAACCTCTGGCTCCCTTTCAGCCGTCCTGAATCCTTCGCGGGGACGGATCAACTGATATGGAGTGGGGAGCTAAGAGGTCAACCTCTGGCTCCCTTTTTTTATTGGGCGTGACTTGTGAAGGACCGATTAAGATAACCGCGGGGAGCGTCGTTTTTCCGCACAACGCAGCCAGGGAAACCGGGCGTCGAGCGCCGCGACGGCCTCGGCGGTGCTTTGCTGCGGGGCACCGGACATTGGCATCGCCGGCGGTGGCGTTATCGTCAGGGCGCGGCGGGCTCGCAGGTTGCGGGCGTAGGCTTTGCCGCCGAGCGCACCGATGCGGCGTAGTTGCAGCGGAGATTTGTTAAAGAGCGCATTCGGGTATAGGTGCTTGATTGCAGTCGGGCCGTTCCAGACTCCGATCAGCCGGTGGTTGTCCGCCTGAATAGAATTAGCAAGCTCGCCCGCCATTTCGGTAACTGCGCCAGACACGCGGACGGCCATTCTGGTCGCGTGAAGCGCGGTGCTGTTGCCGGTATTGATTGCCTCAACGTTCATCGTGGTGTGTCTCTCTTCGTCCCGGTCCAGCCGGGTACACCACATGAATTGATCAGCTGCCGGAGGACAGTCAACTCAATTTCGGAGAATTCAGGAACCTGACTTTGGCCATTCGGGAGAGCCTTTCGAAGGACCGCACCATCGACCTCCGGTGAGGTACAGTCACATGACCGAAGAGGCGGTCGGGCATGAAGGAACGCAAGAAAAGGCTATCGACGAACACCAGGTTCCGTCCGGGCAGATCGGGCGACTGTGAAGCTCAATTGTGGGAATTTACGGGCCCGCCAGGATTACTTCAGGACGATCACGAGCCGGAGACGCATTGGGTAGCTGCAGAATCACTCGATGCGGCCCTGGTATACCTGCGGAAGCGACAGGACGATTTCGTGATCAAGGAGGCCCGGTTTCGGGGAATGATCCCGCTGCTTTCAGGCTCACCGCTGGACTGACAAGCCAGCCGGATGAATGTCTTCAACGCTGTTCCACGATCACGTCTACGGTCGGACATCTCGGCTCCGGCTCAAGCCAGTTTCTCTCCGGCATTCACCGCGTTCGTCAGCTCTTTGCTTGGTTTAAAGTAATGGATCTTCTTAGCGGGCACTTCCACGCGCGTGCCTGTCTTCGGATTCCGTCCCACGCGCGACTTGCGCTGGCGCGTTCGAAAACTGCCAAAGCCACGAATCTCGATGCGGTCCGCACCATGCAGCGCGCGCACCATCCTGCCGAAGATCGCTTCGACGACTGCCTCGGAGTCCTTCCGGGGTATCTCGACTTCCCGAGAAACCTCGATAATCAAATCGGCTTTGGTCATTGCTCAATTTCCCAGAATTACCATACGATCCGGTTCAGGAGCATCCAAACGGGTTAATTGATCTATGCATTTTTGTTGCTTCTACTTACCCAACTGCCAATACTACTGATTACGCTTCCCGCTCCAAGTAAGCCGAGGAGCCATTTCATCAGGTCGAAGGTTCTACTCATCTCGTTATGTATGGCCGTCAGGTCAGATTGATGCTCCTCCCTGAGTGTCTCCATATCTTTGCGTAACATCGGCACTGCAAGTTTCTTGGCTGGTTCATCTCCAATCGCGGCTTCATAATTACCGAGCTTTTCTTTAAGACCGGCCATAGCGTTTTCTAATTGCGCAAGTCGCTGATTTACCTCAGATGATCCAGCTATCGGCATTTTTCGCATCCCGTCAATATCGGTCCGCTCCGCTTCCACTAGTTTTCGCAGCTCACCGATTTCACGCTTTTGCGTATCGGCTTGTGTAGTTAAGGATGGTCCGGGGAAAGATACTGTTAAGGCGACGAGAGCGGCCAAAAGTCCAACAAAAAGTCCGAATACAGCAAAAATTTGTTGCCTCGCAGTGGCTTTGCGTTCTGTAACCTTCGTCTCCTTGCTAAACGCAGCCCACTGAAGAGGGGAAGCAACCTGTTCATGACCAGGGACTATGGTTCTGGCCTTTTTCTCAGCTTCCGGCTGAGCTTCGTCCTTACTCTTATAAGTACCCAAGTCGTAGATTAAGTCAGCATGATTATAATCCAGTCGACACGTCCAACCGGATTCTGTCTCGCGAATATTAATCTTCCAATCTGGTGCGATTGCCGTCGTCACTCCATGCTCGGAAGCAGTCTTAATGACCATGGCCGATAGCATACCAAAGGTTGAGGGGACCTGTGGACAACTCGACCTGACCCTGACAAACTAGGCCGTCTCTCGCGGTTGGCGCTGTTTTTGGAACTGCGATAATTAGGATAGATGACCTTCCGAGCATGGCAGGAGTGCCGACCGCTGGTCAAGACCTTCGGGAAGACTCTGAAACCGTGGCGGAGGATAGGCATACCGGATGACGCCGGAGCCACCTACTCCGACGGCTAGAACGACTGCGTAGCCGCGATGAAGAAGGCTGAGGCGACGTGGTTCAGGAACATCGACCAGAACTTCAAGAGGAACGTGATTCCGATACGCAAGTCATAGAGCGCTCGGGTCGGTTTAAACGTTGGGCACGGACTTATCCACGGCTGGTTTCTGGATTGCGTTCAACGCAGCGGCGAACACCACCACAGTCCACGCAATGCCGATGATTACCTCAAAGGCCACGAGCGACTTTGAGAGCCTGCTATTGGGAAAAGCTGATGAGCCGAGCGTGGTAATCGACGTTAGCGAAAAATACCAGTATTCAAAATATGAATCGGTCGACGCCATCCCCACGAAGGCATGCGCGTCATATTTTGAGGCCGCCCAATAGAAATTAGCAAACACGACACTTAGGAATAGATACCCGAAGCTGTACCCGGCAATCACCCGCCCAAAGGTTTTGAGCTGAGTCCAAATTTCATAGAGTCCGGGAACCGCGCGATTTAGGAATACGCCAAAGACCTGCCCACACATATATCCGATAGGGATAATCGCAATTGTAATAAGCACGGTCGGCGAGAATTTCTGTTTGGAGAAAAACGTCACGGCAACCGTTAACAAGCCTATTAGCAGAAAGCTCCATACGATAGTGCGCGTGGAGGCATAATTGTCACGTACAATTTTTCCCCTCCAGAATCCAGCGGGCATGCCGGATACAATCGCCAACGAATAGCCCAGAGCATGGGGCACTATCGTGCTCAAAAACGAATAGACCAGTGCCATACACACTGCGGTCAGCATTCCGAACTTCCAATCATCTTCTGGCCTGCGGACATTCAACAGGCCGTAAAGTGCAAAAGTGAATATTGTGTAGCACAGACCAGACCACAAACCGCTGACTGAAGCGCTCGCATATTGGAGTGGCAGGTTTACGACAAGACAACAGCCGAATAGTACTCCAAGCGTTCGGAGCCTGTGAGCCATTGGACGCGCAGGTGCAGCACTATCCGTCACGTTTTTTGGCTCGGGACCACTAGGTTGCATTTCACCGCCCCCTCCACTTGCCTCCGCATTTCCAGACCCGCTTGAAGCCATCGACTTGCCTTAGTGCTACTCCCGCGGCTCCAGGGCCGCGCGCAGAAGTTATAATACCTGAGCGCATCGCTTGTAAGTGATTTTCCGTTCACCCGCCTGAGCAGCGCCAGTCACACCAACGGGTTGCGGACTCTACGCTCATCTGGATTGGCCAATTTCCAATATCGCCTGTCCTTGCTATCGGAAAAATCGAGCACCGATTCCGTGTCGATTCCTTTATCCCCGTGGCTCCGAACGTATATGTGGGTCACGACCGATTAGGAACCGCAACACATAGCGGTTGCGCAAAATCCCTAGCCCGAATCCGGACTACGTCTCTCTGTGTCTAACTATACGAAATTATTCGTTGACTTTACGAACTAGTTCGTAATATAGTTTTCTTTGTGGAGAAACCCCTCAAGCCGACCGACTCAGAACTCGCCATCCTGCGGGTGCTCTGGCAGCGCGGTCCCAGCACCGTTAAACAAGTCCAGCAGGTCCTCGAATCCACCAAGAGAACTGGCTATACAACTGTCCTCAAGTTCATGCAAATCATGGTTGAAAAGGGTCTGGTGAGCCGAGACGACTCGTCGTTCGCCCACATATATCACGCGCGGATTCCGCAGGAGCAGACGCAGAGAACACTAGTCGCCGACTTACTGGAACGCGCGTTCGAAGGCTCCACCAGCAGGCTGGTATTACAAGCTCTGGCAACGAAAAAGGCGACACCAGAGGAGTTGGCGGAAATCCGCAAGATCCTGAAGAATCACGAGCGAGGTATCCAATGACCTTTCAGACACTGCTGAATACGTTTCTCAACCATCCGGCAGTTCAGGCGCTTGGCTGGGCATTGCTGCATTTCGTTTGGCAGGGTACAGTCCTGGCTGCGCTATTCTTCGTCGCAAATATGCTGACCCGGCGGTCGCAGGCTGGTTTGCGGTACGCGATCGGCTGCATCGTTATGCTGCTGATGCCCGTCGTCTTCGTTGCAACGGTACTTCGGAGTGAGCAATTCCCGGCTCCGCGGCCTCCGGTGCAACATTCCATCGCTCTACGCTCGGATGGAATGCTACTCGACACAACAGTCGTGACGGTGCCCGCGGGCAACCGAAGACTACTTTCGGTCAGCGGCATTCCACCCATGATCCGCCTTACCACGCTCCCAAGCTGGATTGTGTGCCTTTGGCTGGCCGGTATCATTGCGCTTTCGGTGTTCACCGCCATTGGATGGCTGCGGGTTCAACGGTTTCGGCGACGCGGACTGGCACCCGTGAACCCGGTCTGGATGGAAACCATGGAAAGCCTCATGGGCCGACTTCAGGTCTCGCCGCCGGTGCGCCTCTACATGTCGCAAATCGCGGAAGTGCCGGCGGTAATTGGTTGGCTGCGCCCGTACATTCTCCTGCCGGTATCCGCCGCCACGGGCCTCGGCGAAGCGGAGTTGCGAGCGATTCTAGCGCACGAACTGGCGCATATTCGGCGTTGCGATTATCTCGTGAACCTGTTACAAAATGCCATCGAGACGCTGCTGTTTTACCATCCTGCCGTATGGTGGGTAAGCCGACAGATTCGACAGGAGCGCGAGAACTGCTGCGATGACCTCGCCGTAGAAGTCTGCGGGGATGTGATGCTATACGCGAAGGCGCTGGCTCACCTTGAGGAGCTGCGGGTCAATATTTCCGAACCTGCCCTGGCCGCAACCGGGGGCGATCTGCTGGCGCGAATCCGCCGTCTGATGGGGAAAACCGATGAGAGAACACCGGATCGGATTTCAGGCCTTCTGGGTGTGATGCTGACGGCCGCACTTGTGGCGGGCGGATTGATCGGCTCCGGCATCGCTCCCACGATTCATGCGGAGTCGCTCCCGACTTCGTCAGCTCATTCACCCGCGCCTCCGCCCATAATCGCTTCGGCGCGGGAACTCATGGCACAAGTCACGCAGCCTGCGCCTGTCCGCGCTTCGAAGGCTGCGGATCCACGTTTGGAATTCGAATCGGCCACGGTGCGACCTGAAGCGCCGGGCGTCCAGGGATCGGCAATTGTCGGCGGTCCCGGCACGCGTTACCCCGGCGAACTCGTGTGTTGGGGGGTCACACTCCGCCAGCTCCTGGCCAGAGCATATATCGGGGAGATCGACGGGATGACGGGTCCCGACTGGCTCGACTCGGACAAGTGGTACATCGTGGCGGAGATCGCCTCCGGCGCGGACGTCGAGCAGTCTAATGTAATGTTGCGGAAGCTGCTGACGGAACGCTTCCACCTTGCTCTGCATCGTGAAACACAGGGCTTCACCGGTTACGCGCTGGAAGTGGAGAGTAAAGGACCGGAGAGGATTGTGTGGGCTTCCGGTCAACCGCCAGTGGATGCCCTGCTTCCTGCGCCAAGAGCCGGCATACCGATGGCGTACGGTGTTGCGTGGTTGCCGGGAATGGATGACGACACGACCAGCGGGCTGGACCTGAGCTCGGATACGCCGCGTCTGATCGATAGAACCGGAGCCCCTGGAACCTACGATTCGTTCCTGAGTTTCGTGCATGGTGCCATAGGACGAATAGCGGGACAGTCTTCCATTGTGATGAATGTGCGCGGCGAGAGCATTGTTGTAAGCGGGCCGCTCGGCGTGTTCAACGTGATGGCCGGGAACCGATCCGACGAAACCAAGCTAAAAGTGGATAAGGTGACGAACGTACCGATAGAGGTCCTGGTAGTCGATCATGCGGAGAAGGTTACAGCGAAGATGTAGGAGTTACGGCTGAGTTTCTTTACGACCGCCTCTTGGCAGCAGCCTTCTTTGAAGAATTGCTGTAGCGCCCCGCTGGTGAATTTCTACAATGTGGCTGTCCAGTCTTGCCCCGTTCGGTTTCAAGATGCCTTAGGGCGTATTCATATATGGAAGCTGTTGGGTGCTTAGGGGCATACGTGACCGATGGTAACTCAATCTTCCCTTTCATCGGCTGGCACATAATCCCATTCATCGGGCGGCAAGTTTAGCAGTTCGTACAGTTCGCTCCGTTCGGCGTCCGTCAACGTATGAATTCTAGCTCTAAGGCTTTGTATTCGGCGGTATCGTGCCGTGAATTCTGCCGGGGTCTCAAAGAAGCGGAACCCGCCTGTTTCCTCCATCCAGAAATCTTTAGAACGGCTCATAGCCCGAATACTGGCATGAAGGCTCCAGCCGTGTCAATAGCAACTGAGGCGCTGGATCATGGCCGAAAACGGCAGATATTCAAATATGCGTAACAGTTTTCATCTACGGCGCAAAGATGTAAAATTTCATCAAAAACCGCTATGTAAAATATTTTCAAAAAACGTTCACCGTCACGGTGGCACGGGGCTTGCCGTCGGAGTCTTCGGCCAAAGAGTGTTGAGGACATCCACCAGCATTTCAAACGTGCCGGTGGGCTGGACTGCGTTGAGCAAGGCAGAGGGAAGAGCGAAACAGGTTGCGAAATTCGGCGTGTGTGGGGGTGGCGCGGACGGTCATCCACAATAACCACCGTCCTCAGAGCGGGAAGTGCTATCTTGTCCAGAATGGCCAAGGCAGAAACATGTCGCCAAATCCAAGGAAGGGGTGGGGTCTGGAATGAGTGGCGGAGTGACGCATGAGCGAAATCCTGGGGCTGGAATGCTGAGACGGTTCTTTGGGTGTTCGTACGAGGTGGCGGAACTCGGTCGACATTTGGGCGAGACCGAGAAGTTTGAGTTTAACGTTGACAGACCAAGGCCCTGTGTTGTTCGTCTGAGTAAGAGCTGTTGGGATCGGCAGCCCTCCGACTCCGTAAATGCGATCTGCACGGCTCAGACTGGGGAAGAGGCGGTTGATGACGCGACGGAATCTGGCAAAGACATCCACGATGAGCTGAGCAGCGCAATGATCCCAGCCGTAGCCCTCTTTCTGTGGCGGTATGGTTTGACCGAAGGGCCGCCGAACCCTTGCCGTAATCTGCGCCGCTACACTTCCAACGACGGTAAGTCTTGGTGCGAAGTGCCCCCAGCAAGAGCTTCCTCGCTCTCTTTGTCTTTTGGTATTCCATACCGTTCAACGTTTCCCCCGCGGGACGTGATTCGCAACGACATGGCTGAACTAGTCAGGACGGAAAACAACGAAGAGCCTCTTGGACGTCAACTCTTCAAGGAAGCATGGAGCGAAAGAGAGACTCGTCCTAGGAGCGCCTTGGTAATTGGAGTTGCAGCGGCGGAGGTGGGCTTCAAGAAACTCGTTGGTAGGCTTGTCCCGCACGCTCAATGGCTCATGGATGAAATCCAAACACCTCCACTGGGAACGATGTTGCGAAAGTTTCTACCTACACTCCCGGTCAAATTTGGGCGTCCACCCGGAGTCCTTCTCAATCAGTTGGATGAAGCCATCAAACGCCGTAACAAGTTGGTTCATGCCGGAGCTCCCCCTCCGAATAAGGATGAACTGGAAAAAATACTTCGTGCGATCAACGATTTTCTTTGGATGTGCGATATGTATGCAGGCCACAGCTGGGCACAGGACTACATATCGGTCGAGACTCGGATCGCTTGGGCGGCTGCACCCCGCCGCAACATATTGACCGACGGCCAGCGGTGATTCGTTAAAGCGGCTGGCGTAGACGAGTGCCTTGCGCACCAACCGTGGGATAATTTTGCTTATGCCTAGAGCCGACGCCACCACAAAAGGAATTTTCGAGTTCGCGCTGACGAAGCTGCAACAAGAGCGCCATTCGATTGAAGAGAAAATTCTCGAAGTCGAAAAATACCTGTATGGCAAAGCCATGTCCATCTTGGACACCACGCCGACTGAAGCTCCGACCAAGATGACTCGGAAGACGGGGAAAAAACGTGTGATGACGCCAGAGGGAAAGGCAAGGCTGATTGCTGCCCTTAAAAAAAGATGGGCAAAGGTTCACGCCGCTAAAGATGCGAAGCCGGTAAAGAAGGCCACCGCGAAAAGGGCCACCAAAAAGGCAACGAAGAAAGCTGTAAAAAAGGCAGCGAAGAGGCCCGCGAAAGATTCTCATACAAGATGAGCCTGAAGGCGGGATGGCGCTGGGTGGCGGCGATCGAGCATGGAGGCCGGATTCCCATATCTGTCCGGGTTTGGTTGCGGGATTCCGCTGGCGCAAGTTATAACAGGGCTTAAAAACCTAGCCGAATCCGATACCCAAAAGACCCGTTTTCTTCAGACTGAGGTGCTCAATGCCGTCCCCGATTCCGAATAAATGCTGGGATTCTGTTGTTAACCAGAAGTCCATGCGCGCAGCGCCCTGCAGTCTTGAATGAACGTGGGCAATCCATGGGATTTACGGTCACGGTCTGGATCGTGCGGCGGCGATAATCGCGTTCGCCCTTAGACAGCGCGCAAACCACATCAGTTATCCGTAGGCTTAGGCTCCAGATGGTCAATCACAATCACCGGCATCGGGCGCTTCTGCATTTCAAGCTTCAACCCTAATTGCTTCTCCACCGCCTCAAATAGCGTGTATCCGCCGCTCGGATCGGAGGCCGTTGCCACGTCGCCTGGGGGACCGCTCTCGCCGCGACCCGGACCCATCATGGTCATCATGGCGGCCCTTTGGTTCCACGTTAGCGTTAAATCCCAGGAGCCCTCGAGCCCCGTGGCATCGATCGGCGCCACGTTCAGACCCGGCCCCATTCCCCGCATTTGTTCCACGAACTGGGCCATCGTCATGTTCTGGCAGGTCAGGGTCGAACTGCCCGGCGGCGATCCCGCAGGCCCGTTGGACCGCGTGCAGCGCGTGCGGCTGGCCGGATCCGCCTTCTTCATCTTCGGTTTCCCCGCCACCAGACTGTACGCAGGCAACGGGCGTTCTTCGGTGTGGTATTTCAATCCAAAGCGATCCTTCAATAGCGAGAGAATCAGCGGCGCCATGGTCTCCGGATCCGGATTGGTCCCGAGCGCGGCCGCCGTCTTGGCCGTAACATCGTAGCGTTGCGAGTCCGCCGGACCCGGCATCCCGATAATCTGATCGTTGCTCAGACCCGGAAACGCGCGCTGCACGAGAAAAGATACCGGCAGATTCGTGGACGTGAAACGCCCGCCCGCCATCGTCCGGAACATGCCGCCACGAGCCTCCGGATCGCTCAGCTTGATGTCGGCCACTTCAAACTCTGTCGGCATGGCAACGGGCGGCAGCGCTTCCGCTACGCCCGGCGGATTGGGGCCGGGTTTTTCATCCACGCTGTCCACCATCAGGACGGCTACCGGCAGCGGATGCGCTTCCAGCTTCAGTCCAAGTTGTTTATCAATGGCGTCCGGCATACTGATCCGGTCGCTTGTGTCACTCATCGGGCCGAAGAATCCCAGTGTGTACTTCACATCGAAATTCCAGGTGCCCTTCAGGCCCGTCTGGTCGAGTATGGGGTTCTGCCCCAGCGATGCGCCAACCATGCCGCGCAGTGCAACGGCAAACGCTTCCATCGTCATGTTGTGGCAGTTGTACTCGATCAGACTGTTGGGCCCGAGCGAAATCGAGGTGGTTTTTCCGTCCGGACCGCTCATCATGAGCATGCCCGTGTTGCTGCCTGGCGCGGGTGGTCTCGAATCGGCATGCGGCCGGCAGCCGGTCTCTCCCGAGTTGTCGCCTTCTTTCATCAGCGGCTTCTTACCCGCCGTCAGCACGTAGCTGGGCAGCGGCTTAGTATCCTTGTGAGTCGCCAGCTTAAAGCGCTCCGCCAGCAAAGCCTGCAGCATCGGTGTTGTCGTTTCGAGCGTAGCGTCTGCCGGACCTTCGCGATCACGTCGTAATGGATCATCTCGAGCCAGCTCGGGCCACCGAGAATCTTGTCTTGATCGTAGCCATACGCGACCCGGATCAGATCCACCATCGTGGCGCTGTGAATTTCATACCTCCCGCCGTGCGGGGGACCCGTTCGCATAAACATGTTGGTGGCTTTAGGGGCGACATGCACATCCGCGATTTCGAATCCCGCCCCACCGCTCGATGCCGATTGCGCGAACGCAGGAGTGAAACCGATCGCAGTCAGTGCGGCGCAGGCCAGCATTACTTTGGACATTGTATGGAAGTATAGGACATTGCGCGCCCAAAGAAAACCCCGCGGCGGGTTCGCAGCTCTCCTGGTATCTACCAATCGCATAGATGCCGTCGCCCTGGAATCTGAATTCTTTTGGGCCCCCAAACGATATTCATTCGAGCCAAACCGTCCGAAACCCCCCACTTTTTTGCGTTTGCTGTCAACCAGAAGGTTCCCAGTTCGAAAGCGCTTGGGGAGCCAAACGATTCCCAGTTCGGAGTTCTCTCCGACCTTTCCGGTTAACTACGGAGCGGCATTTGCTGGCGCAGATGAGCCGAACTGTGCGGCTCAGTCGTCATGGATCTGTTCATGGATGTTACCCGGTAGGACCCAGCGGCAGGCGTCTCTCACTCTCTCAGTTTAGAGTTGCGATTCTGGTTAACGGCCCGGTGCAAAATGCTGGGATTCTGAGCAGAACCGCTGTCAACCAAAAGCGCATCGCGCGGTCAGTTCGTCATTCAGCAGTTTGGATTCCCGGGTTGCCCGCATTCGAGCTCGACTTCCAATGAAGGCCATGCTGGTTCCGGGCTGAAGGACAGGGAATCTCCGGACGGATCCTGTTCAATCCTGTGTCGGTGTCTTCTCCACGTGATCGATCACGAGGAACTCTATCACTTGTTTGCGCGATTCCAGCTTCAATCCAAGTTGCTCCCGGACCGCGGTAAATATAGTGGCTCTACCAGTCGTGTCCAGGTCGAGTTCGTCTTGCGGACTTGATTCCGGTGCCCAATCGAGTGTAAACCGAACCGGACCGGCGATGGCAGTCATGTCCGACACCGGGCGGTTAACGATGCGCGCCAGAATATCGGCAAGGTTAGCTACAGTGATCCCCTGCGCTTCCACGTGGTCTATACCCACGGTGCCCACAGCGGATGCGGCAGGTAGATGTTTCCCGCCTCGATCAGCGGACTAACCGCCATCGCCCTGGCGATTTTGCCGCCTTCAGGATTCACCGGCAAAATACCGGGGATGTGCGACGAGAGCATCTGAATCACCGCCGACCCGTTCGCCTTGTCCTCGATCAGTTTGGCTCGAGTCCTCTATTGTGGCGTTGGGGCCGTTTATTCTCGCGACGGCACTCCGGAAGTAAGCCTGTGGCGTATCAGGATTTCGCGGGGTGGCCACGCACCTAGGTGTGTCTCCGTTGTACAGCGCGAGTGCGATACCGAATCCCGCGCTCGTTCCGGCGCTGCAAGGGTCATCGCCGGTTGATGAATCCGATTTCGTCGGAAGTTGTAAGAATCGTGAGCAGTCGGTTCCTGACTTCGAGATTTCTCCGCCATGCCTTACTTATGCTGGATATGTGCCCATAGAACGATACGATCGGCAATTGCCAGACCCGCCCGCCGATTCGCCCTTGTGGCGATTCATGCCGCTCGAATTCTTTTCTGGCCGCTGCATTGCAGGGTATTTGTCTCAGAATCCCAGACGCAATCGTCGTCGTCGGAGTCTACGGCAAGCCCCCGATGATCGCGATGATTCACAGGGTCATTCAAGACGTATGTATACCGATTCCAACTCCCTGGATCTTTCGGGCTATTCAGAACGGTGTCCAACAAAGCCGCAAAGGGTTAACGGCTCTGCCTCTTAACGCCGGCGATAGTTTCCCGATTTGATCAGCGGCCACGCCTCTTTGTATGGCATGACGGCTTCATGCTTGGCCCGCCAGTGAGCGTCGATCCCATCAAACCCATGGCCCTTAAACTGACGTCCACACTCTGGACAAATATTTGGGACCCTGTCGCCTTCACCCGCTGCGGGCGGCGGCTGTGCGATCCCCGATTGTATTGATATTGGCGGCGTCTCCTTCGCAATAGGCGTGCGAGCGTTCGAGGTGATCACTCCCGGCATTGCTGGCGGTTCGCGCATGGCAGCGCGCAACCTTTCGGGACAGTGGGGCAAAATCTCCGCGAGCGCCTGTTTTAGGATGGCCTCCGCTTCCTCTGAGCGTGCATCAGATACGTCCTCGCCATGTGCGAGGGCGTTGCGCACCCGGCGTGCTTCAGTGACGCCAGCGATGTCTGAGAACTTGCTTCGATGCGCTTCAACTTGTTTGTGAAACGGCGTAGACTGATCGGGCGTCAGCGCCCGCAAACTCCTTTCTAGGAGACCCATAAGGCGCAGGACTGCATCGCGTGGCTTCTCTGGTGACATCGCTATAGACTCCGATCCGTGCACAACATGGGCGCTACATTTATCAATCGCGTTGAGGTTGGCGGCAAATTGCTCCACTCGTTCGATCAACAGACCGTCAGCATCGATGAGCGTAAACCAGCGGGCGCGTGGAACGCCCCGCGTCAGTCCGCCGCTGTTTACGAACACGTTCGTGCGCACCGTCACCGCGGACAGAGCACCCGATCCGTTCCGTAGTGAAGTATGGAATTCCTCGATCTGCGCGGCATGCGTCGTGCCTCGCCCCGGAAACTTAATTAGCACCACTGTCCGGCCCGGCTTTCTCATGGCGGCGATCTCCGCGAGGGTCGCGTGCCGCTCGCTATCCTTGCCAACGCCGTTGTCCGGATCGAGAAATACGATGTCGGCCTCCTGTAAGACGCCTACCATGTTGCTCGCCCAGGCCTCGCGGCTTCCTGACGGTGGGACAGGGACTCGATGAAACCGCGTTCCCCGTGGCCAAATCTGTAAATTCTCCAGACCACGCACAGAAGGCGGGTTTGGTAAAGCTACCAAGGCATCGAACAGGGCCGCATCTAATGCCTTCCATTTAGGCTCACCGCAGTACTCCCGGTGCCGACCGTCCGAACGGCCATCATTGGTTGGGTTGTAATACCACCCCACACCGATGGACCTGTCATTTGCAGCGAGTGCGCGTAAGAACGCAAATTTCAAAAGATCGGATACATCGGCGGCGTATTGGTCGCGCATATCAGGAACTCAGTTGCAAAACCATTTTCCTCAAGGCAGCACAAGCGCACGATAGAGCGTCGAGCGGCCCACGTTTAAAGAGGGGTCGGCCACGTACTGGCAGCCTTCGCCTTTGTCGATCAGCATTCGGGCGTGGTTGATCTGCCGCGATTTCTTCCGGTATGCTCACGATGGTCCTAGCTTTTCCTGAAGCCATTGTTCGTGTTGCAGGTCCAACGCTTGGGCGAATGTCCCCAGCTTTTCTATGGTGGGCAAAATAGCTCTATCCCGATCCGCGCGATTCCACTCTATGAAGCGTATGAGCGCACTAAGGCAAATGATTATGGTGGGGTATATGACCCTGGGGTCAGGGTCGTGTTGTTCAAACTTCGGTTTGTAGCGGCCGCCGGATTTTTCGAGATGATGTCGCTTCAGGTCGAACCAATCGCCATGAACCCAGTGGCTTGCCATACCAAAGCCATAAACGTACCCTTCGCCATCGCCGATATCCGCGAGAAGTTGTCGGAAGTTCTTTCCATCCAGTTCCCACCTTCGGTTGGCGTTCAACTCGTGGATCGAAACGCGATCTTCTTTCAGGTGATGCATAACGCTCCTCAGCATTCGCTTTTCAATTGGAATCAAATGGCGCTGGGATGCCTTCCGGCTAAGGTCTTCTAACATCTCTTTTTCGGGGCGATATGCCATCAATACGAAGCCTCTAAAGGTGTCCTTGCGGGCCTTCATTAGATACGCCATCCGAGTGCGGGTTTCGACAATGAGTCGCTGAAAGATGAGGCAGATGTCACCTTCTCTGCGAGAAGCATGGCCGATAAACGCGTCATAGAGCTTCCCGAGACGAACGAGATGACCTGCGACAATAGCCCGGTGCTTCGTCAGTCCCTTCTCTGCTTGGTACTCGTTCGAAACAAGAAATGCTCCGAATCGTAGGAGATAGTTGCAATGGTTCGCGACCTCGATTGCGAAACGCATGAAATCGTCGTTCGTCGCGGAACGAACCGCAAGCTGTGGTGGTGGTCCCGCATCACACAAGGCTTCAATCTCGCGGAGCTTGCCGACGATCTCTCTGAGAAAGTCCATTTTTTTGTTCGCCTACTACAATTTTCACTACAGTATGACAGCAATAGCAATATCTACTACTCCGTAAACCCAGCATCACGGGGCGGTCCAAATCGTGCGATCATGAAATCCCAGAGGGCAGCCATGACTCACGACATTGAAAAAGACCCAGAACTTCAGCGAATTCTTTCTGCCTGTTATGCGTATGGCCCGATGATTTGTTACACGTGGGTGGTCTCGGAGTATCGGTCCCGATTTGCAAGCGACTTCCACCCCACAAGGCTTAACGCACGAGCAAATTAGGACTGCTGGCCAAGGGTGACTCGTCACGGGGCGATCACCGACGGTATTACACGATTCCAGATCCGGCGCGTGTTGAAGCCTTGCTGCAAAAGTGGTCTCTGAACTAAGCCGACAGTTCGCGGCGAAACGGGCGGGTCAACTCTTGACTCCAGCAAAACACAGGAAGTTTTCCACAAACCGGGATCGCTACAAGGCCAGGTGTGAAGAGATCCCGTTGACGCCAGCACAGCACGCAGCCAAACGTCAGGCTGGATTTCTTGGGCGGTACGGTATCACGGATGAGCAGTTCATGCTGCAAGACGATCACGCGCCGGAGATGCATTGGGTGGCTGCGGAATCACTCGATGCGGCCCTGGTATACCTGCGGAAGCGACACGACGATTTCGTGATCAAGGAGGCCCGATTTCGGGGAATGATCCCGCTGCTCTCAGGCTCACCGCTGGATTGATCGCGATAGCTGGCGCTTGGCGTTTTACGAAGTTCCTTTTTGTTCATCTCGAGTACCAGGCTTGGCTGTTGTGTAGGGTGTACAAGGTGCTGCTATGAGGAACGATATTGGCAGGCAGCTGGACGCGCGCCTCCAGGCATATGCGGCGACCGTGCACACGCCCGCAATCAGCAATGCGCTCAAGCGGAGCACCGAAAAGTGGTCGATTTACGCAGCTGTCACCAGTGCGGCTTTGCGTGTCCACCACCGGTCCGTCGCGAAAATACCCCGGCGCCAGCGCTTGCAGCTGTTGGGCGATTTTGGTCCACACGGAAGATTCCTTTGAGTTCGATGTCGTCTCGGTGAAAATGCACGAGCCTCAGAATCAAGGCGGCGGGATCCAGTTATTGCCAAGCGGAATCCGGCTCGTAAACCTGCCGTTAAAGGACTTTATCCGCGAGGCGTACGGCCTGGCCGTCAACGACCAGATCGCGGGAATCCCTTCCACCGGCAAGGTTGACTGGAACGACGAGGAATATTTCGAATCCGGCCGCGAGAACGTCCGTCGCCAAATCCTGACTGATATGGAAAATGTCTGCCAGGGCAAAGACCCGAAGCAGATGACCGTGCTCGAAATCGGCTGCGGTTCCGGACGCATCACACGCGCGCTGTCGGAGGTCTTCGGGCAGGTATACGGCGTGGACATCAGCGGCGAAATGATCCGGTTGGCGCGCCAAGCGCTGCATGACCGGCCAAACGCTTATGTATTCCAGAACAACGGCTTCGACTTGTCGGTGCTCGGCGACATTCAGGTCGATTTCCCCACGGATCTTCAAATTCATTTCTGCCGTGAAGCATCATCCGCACGTTATACGCGTTCGCTCATTCGGTTGTCACCGTAGACCGACCTTGCCGTCGATGCGGCAAAGAGGAACCGGGTCGCGCCAAACAGAGGACCCTAACTTCGGCACGGGATTCGTGAGGGCGGGACACGTCGCGCGGGATGCCGAACCAGCCAGCATGAGAATATTCTTGCAAAATTATTATTGCTATAGTAGCCTTGCATACAGGACTAGTTTTTTACGATGTTGACGCCCAAACTTACCAAGCTGGAACTTCAGATCATGGAGGTGCTTTGGACTCGTGGTCCGTGCGCGATCCGCGAGATTCAGGAAGCCTTCCCGAAGCGGAAGCGCCCGGCGTACACGACGATCCAGACTACCGTCTATCGTTTGGAGGAGAAGAAGACCCTCCGCCGCGCCAGGAAAATCAGCCATGCTCACATTTTCGAAGCCCTGATCTCCCGTAGCGCGGCGCAAAGCCGGCTGATCGACGACTTGCTCTCGTTGTTCGGTGATCGGCTCCAGCCAGTCATGGCGCATCTGGTCGAGTCCAGGAGGCTCACTCTCGATGACGTAAGAGAAGCCGAGAAGGCGCTGCTGGCGCTTCAGGACCAGGAGGATAAGGACAAGGAGGAAGTGCAATGATCCCCGGACTCGTAGCCCACCTGTGGCAGTCTACTCTATTTGCTGGCGTGGCCTGGCTCCTGACGTTGGCTCTGCGAAAAAATCCAGCGCAAGTGCGTCACCGGATCTGGTTCATCGCGTCCGTGAAGTTTCTGATCCCGTTTTCCCTGCTGGTTGGGCTCGGAACGCTTGTCCCTTGGCACGCAGCCACACCGCCGATTCATTCAGGTTGGATGACGGAGGCGGAGCAAATCGCTCAGCCGCTCACCGCTTTTCCCATCGTAACCGCGCGGGTGGCTGCCATGCGGGATGGAGCCGACCGGAACTACTTTGCGGCATCCGCTCTGGCTTTGTGGGTATGCGGGTTTGCGGCAATTGCGATTTGCTGGGTGAAGCGCTGGAGGCGCGTGCAGGTCCTGCAGAAATCGGCCGAACTCGTAAGAATGGAATTCCCCGTCGCCGTCATGTCCGCCGACGGCCTTATCGAACCCGGCATCTTCGGCATTTTTCGCCCGGTCTTACTGCTGCCGGAAGGAATCGAACAGCGGATCGACTCCGCACAACTGGACGCGATTCTCGCTCATGAACTCTGCCATATCCGCCGCCACGACAACCTGACCGCAGCCATTCACATGGCGGTGCAGGCGATCTTCTGGTTTCATCCACTGGTTTGGTGGCTGGGAGCGCGTTTGGTGGACGAGCGGGAGCGCGCGTGCGACGAGGAAGTTCTGCGGCTCGGCAGCAAGCCGCAGATTTACGCGGCAGGAATTCTCAACGTATGCAGACTCTATACCGAAACGCCTTTGGTGTGCGTTTCCGGCGTGACCGGGGCAGATCTGAAGAAACGAATAGAGGCAATCATGAAGAACCGCGGTGAACTCAGGGTTAACCTCACGAAAAAGGTGGCACTGGCAGTTGCCGGAGTAGCAGCTCTGGCCGTGCCGATCATCATTGGCGCGCTGAATGGACCCGCTATCCTGGCTCAAGCCCCAGCTGACTGGCAGGCTAGGGCGGGAGGCAACATGACGTTCGAGGTCGCCTCAGTCAAGCTCAGTAAGGGAGAGTTTGTACCCCCTAACATTCCATTGAATTTCGGGGAAGCGTATAGCCCCACGGGGGGCTACTTCAGGGCCGATTTCCCGCTCTCGGTCTACATTGAATTCGCATATAAGATTTGGCCGACGGAAGACCAGGAGCGGGAGATGTTCGCGCATTCGCCGAAATGGGTCACTACAGATCGCTACAGCATTGATGCGCGGTCGCCTGGCAATCCAACTAAGGATCAGATGCGCCTGATGGTGCAGTCTCTGCTGGCCGATCGGTTTAAGATGGCAACCCACTTTGAAACTCACGAGGGTCCCGTGTTGGCCCTAACTTCGATCCAGGCCGGCAAGCTGGGACCGAAGCTCATTCCACACGCCGATGGCCCGTCGTGCGACAAGCCCGGCTCTTCGCCAGGCGCAGGCTCACCAGATGGCTTTCCTCCCGGCTGCGGATCGTTCGCGATGTTAAGAATGTCGGGCGGCGCGCTGATGCTGACGGGCTCTCGCGATATCAGCATGGATATGCTGGCAGCCTCTCTTGCCCATATTTTGGGTCAGGGCCGCACAGTGATTGATAGAACCGGCCTCACCGGGAAATTTGACTTTACGCTCGAATGGGCGCCCGACCCTCTGCCATCCGATTCGCCCGCCGCTCCGCAAACACCGGCCGGCCCGACATCCCTGCAAGCTCTGCGCGACGAACTTGGGCTAAAGGTTGAGTCGACGAGAGGCCCAGTACAAGTGCTTGTCGTTGATGCGGTGGAGAGGCCATCGGACAATTGAACCTCTGGCCGACCACGCAAGAGATCTTCAGTGACAATTTTCGGCCTTGATGTCAACACTCGTGGCAGTTGACGGCCATTTAGAAGTCAGGCTGGCATCTTCCTTGAGAGCGTGGATGATCGCTTGGCTAACGCTCACGGGGTGCGCCGAAAGGCCTATAGGCAGCGGAAAAGCGACGGCCCTGCGACTTTCACCGTGCGGCCCCACTCATTGATGATCGCCTTCCGCGCTGCAGCAATTCCAGAAAGGTCGCGTAACAGGGCGGGCACTGCAGCCGAGGCGGATTCCGCTCCGGATATTTTCACGGCGGTTCAGGACCAACTTGGGCCAAAACTCGAACGGAAAAAAGGACCCGTGGACGTTGTTATTAGACACGCCCAGGATCCGCGCTGCCTCATCCACTTCATATCAGTTGCCGACTTCATAAGCTTTCACTACCTGTAAGAGGAGGGGGAGGAGGCTGTTACCTTCGCAGCCGGCGCCGACAAGCGCGTTCTGAATATTCGCGCCGATATTGAGATCGTCCAGTATCCCCTGTAGCGGTCTTTCCACGATTGCGTCCAGGAGCGAGAACATGCCCAGCAGGAAGGGATCGGATGCGCTCAGCCCGAGCTCGGCGGAATGCGCGATTGCTTCACAGAAGCGCCCTCGCACGTGCGCCTGCGCCCAACAAGGAATACGTCGGCGACACGCGTCGAAAATCCTGCTCGGTCGATCCTCATGTTTGACGATTTCAGGTAGAAGTTGCCGAAGCTGATCGTTTATCCCACCTGTCTGTTTTACGGGCAAACGCAACGTTTTCAGGCGACTGCGGGCTAGTTGCATCCTGGACATCGAATTGCCTTGGCAAGTGCTGAGACGCGTTTGATCTGGAAGCAACCGGGGGATACGACCTCCGAGAGAAGGAACCATGGAAAGCATCCTTTTTTCGTTCATGTTCGCTATGAGTTCGTCGCCGTCCGGCCCGCCCTCGCCACCAACTACACCCCGGTCACATCCGGAACAGGGCCTCGTGGCCCGCGTGTTTCCAGCCGGTAAAGTACAGCGCGATACGTCACTCCCGCCAGATCGAAACGATGCGGCTGGTGCCGTTGAAGATCCCAGCATTTCTCGCCCGGCGAAGTAACAAGCGGTTACGACCAGAGCCGGATTGTCTTTGAGGAGAGCACGGACCTTTGCGAAGTCGCCGGACTGGGCGCGTCATAAATTGGATCGCAGGAGCCAATACTACTCCCGGCTAGCCCCAGCAGAGTCGTGGCTGCGACGCGGATAATCGCGCCGTCCCGACAACCGTCTTGAAGCTCCGGTTGGCTGGGATTAACCCCAGACCGCAGACTCCACGAAATTGAACTGGCCGCGCAAGCCCGTCCATACCGCCTGCGGCGGACCATCCCATTAGCTATTTTCAGGCCCGGACCCTAATCTTCATGCCTCTCCGCATATCTACCGGTTGCGCGTCTTCCAGCCATGTGCCCCAGTGATACCTTCTGCTGTGTGACTGATCGCGGGTAAACCGCTGGCGCGTAGAATGGATTTGGTGCGCGGAGAGGCTGGCCGTGAAACGAATCGTTCTTGTCGTCGATGCGATGGGCGTTCTCTATGAAAGCGCCGATGATGTCGCTGAGCTGTTGGTGCCGTTTGTCAACGAGAATGGAGGCGAGTCAGATCCGGGAGCAATCGAACGCCAGTACCTGGAGGCCAGCTTGGGCCGAATCAGCGCCGCCACTTTCTGGAGGAACGTTGATGTCTCGCCGACTCTTGAAGACAAGTATCTTGCTCGTCATCGGCTGGCCGACGATCTGCCCATATTCCTCCAAAATCTGCCCGAAGTAGTCGCCTCGCTCTGGTGCTTGTCAAACGACGTGTCGGAATGGTCGCGCAAGCTACGCACGCAGCACGGACTTACAGATCAATTTTCCGGATTCGTGATTAGTGGAGACGTTGGCATCCGAAAGCCCAGTCCGGGAATCTATCAGTGCCTGTTGGCACGGATAGGCAGAAGCGCTTCTGAATGCATTTTCGTCGATGACCGGTCGAGGAATCTGGAAGCAGCCAGCGTTATTGGTTTTCAGACCGTATTGTTCGACCGGAGTTTCAAGAAGAAGACATCCGAATATCAGGTCGTGCGGTCATTCTCTGACTTGGCGAGCCGGCTCAAAAACCTCTCGTAACGAGAACATTCGAGGGTCGGATATCGGATTCGAGATGGCGCACAGTGGGAACCCGTCTGGCGGCGTAGTGGTGGGTAACTCGCCCCTTCGCGACAAGGCAGATGTTAGCACTGGTGCCGAAGGCCCCGGGCAGCGGCCACAAACGTTCCTTCAGTTCTCGCTCGGTTTTTCCACATGATCAATGACCAGATAGTCGATCGGGGACTTGTCGTTGGTCAGCGTCAGCCCGATTTTGTGAAGTGCCGCTCCAATTGGAGAGAGGGGGTCCGGCGGAGCGGAACCGTCGGTCGGTTTCGGATCTCGCGTCCATGTGAGCGCGAAATCGAATCCTCCCTGAAGGCCTGTCTTATCGACAACGGTCGGGGGTGTTGCCTCCTTATTGTTAGCCGCTTCCTCTGTTAATAGTGATGCCAGCGTCTTCATGGTCGAATTAGTAAACTTTACGCTTCGCACGCCTTCGGGGCTAAGGTCCTTGAAGAAATCGGGTTTTTCGTCCGACGCCGCCGTCTGAAGTTTCGGTCCATCCCTGTACGCGGTCAGGGCATAAACATTCACGACTTTTTGCTCAATGTGAGCGGCCAGGTGAAAGCGTTCCGCCAACAACGATTGCAACATTAGTCTCATCTCGTCGCCGGAAACGGGGCCGGCGGCCTTCGCTACAATGTCGTAACGCTGCTCGGTCATCAGCGTGAAAAAGGACCCAAAGGACAATCGCTCAGGCGGAATCAAATACGCCTGGACGACAGTCGTGGCGAGCGGGACGTTTAGGATGGTCAGAGTAGTCGGGCTGAACTGCACCGTCCTGGGCTCGGTCGGGTCGCTGGGCTTTACGGACGCGACTTCGAAAGTCGGTCGGGCTCGCGTCGTCTGTACGCTCGCCGGAGGCGCCGGCGTTTGCTGCGCCGCAAGGACCAATGGCATTAGCGTTAACAATTCAACAATCAGGCTTTGTTTCATCCACTATTCCTCTCGCGACTAAATACGCATCGCCGCCCATATGGTTAACTCGGACCGCCAGCCAGAAAAATACTGGCCGAAGGTCAACTTGTTTCCCTTCGATTGTCGACGGCTGCGAAGCCCCAGCTTGGCTCCGTATCAGCGGGTTACGGGTGCGTGGAGCCGGATAACGCCCGATTAACGGCGTAGCTTAGATCCACACTGCGCGACAAGGGGCGGAGATACCGTCTCCCGCTGAAGACCATGCCGCATGATCAGTGACCGTCAGTTGCTTATTCTTGCGATCCAGGCGCGCCGCTGCAATGCAGAACCCGAGCCCGGCAAGTGAGGAAAAACGGGTAGTGTTTACCACCCGGTTGGAGTCGATGTACCTCCGGACGCCGGCACTTCTAGTATCCGGGTGAAATCAGGCTCGTTCAACCTGAGGCCACTCGCAACTCCTCGTCGCGAGGTCTTCTTTCCCGCCGTTCCTCAATTATCAGACGGCTTCTCCGCGTGGTCAATAATAACCGTCTCAAGCGGCGCCTTCGAAGCTTCGAGCTTGAGGCCAAGCCCCGCAAGCGACGAAATAATGTTCGAAATCTCATCAGCCCGGGCGTCGTCAGAGGTACCCACGATTTTGAAATCGAAAGCCCCGCTCAATCCGGTGTGATCCAGTACCGGGTGCCCCATCAACGGAGTCAACCGTTTGGCCAACTGCGACATGGTGATGTTGATCCCGGCCATCCCGTCCGTCGAAAATCCTCCGCCACCAACAAAACTCCCCGCCCACGGATATGCTTCTTTGTCCTTCGCCTCCTGGAGTTTAGGCGTCTTATTTCCTTTCGAGAGAAGATAAACCGAGCCTTCCTTTGTCTCGCGATGAAATTTCAAATGGAACCGCTCGACCAGCAGCGTCTGTAGCATTTCTCGTTGCTCATCATTAGGCGGCATCTTGAACATTCGCGGATTGGACTTGCTGGCTTCTGACGACGCCGGTGGCCTGGCCTCAATGTCGTACCGATCGTCATTCACCCACGCCGGTGCGTTTGGAAACCGAAACAGGGATGTATCGAATGTCTCTCCAATCAATTGCATCAAGTTGAAATTACTGACGACTATCCTGCCGCCCGGATAAGTGTACAAACCGGTTCCCAGTCCCCCGCGTCCCGCTTGAGGATTCGACGGCTTTATCGAAGCGACCTCGAATGCCGGTGGGTTAACAACCGCCTGAGCAAACAACCTCACTGACGCCCCAAGGATGCCGACAACCAAACGCGCCGTAATCCGCATAAGCCTCCTGTTTGCTCAAACAATAATGTTGTTCACTCATCACTCATGGGATTGTTCTGGAAATCGAACCAGCGGGGTGCGCTTGGTTAACAACCATTGCTGGACAATAATCAAACGCTGCTCCGATAAAGATGGAAACGATCCAGCGCTTCCGAGGTTTAAGCGTTGGCATCGCCCGAACTGGGGGGTTCCGGTTTTCTCGCCAAGGGATTAACCTGGAGTTTCTTGTCCGATCGATCTGTTCGCCCGAAGAACTTCTTCTCGCACTCCAGATAGATCGGCGTGCCCTTGTAGTACAAGTCCGTGGGCTTGTCGCATTGAGCGCATGGTTCCACGCAAAAATTATAGAACTCGCCCGCGCTGAGCGCAACCGGTGGCCAGCAAAGATCGCTGTGGGCTCAAAGTGATAACTTGCGCGCTAACATCTACCAATGACCAAAATTAGTCTTGCATTTTATCCCGTCCTTCTGTTGGGGACTTATCAGATGGTCCCGGCCCAGACGACTTGGAGCGTCGTGAATACGTTTCAGATCGGCGGACAGGGCGCGTGGGACTATCTCACCCCTGATCCTGAGACCCATCGACTATATGTTCCGCGGACGACCCACACGATGGTGATCGACTCCGAGTCGGGTAAGACCGTCGCCGACATCCCCGGCCAGCAGGCTGCTCATGGCGTCGCGCTCGTACCTGCGGCGGGGCGTGGCTTTATCAGTGATGGGGGAGGGGACGGCGCTGTCATCATTTTCGATTTGAAGACGAACGCCATTCTTGGATCACTCAAGGCGCTGCCCGATACAGACGGAATCATCTACGATCCCTTCACCAAACAGGTCCTGGTGGTCTCGGGCCGTGGCAAAGCGCTGATGACATTCAAGCCGGAGATTGATCCAAAGAACGGCAAGATCGAAGAGCCGATTCTGTTGAATGGGGAACCTGAATTCCTTACGGCCGATTCCGGTGGAAGGGTATACGTCAACCTCATGACCACTAATGAGGTAGCGGTAGTCGATTTGAAGACGCGGAAGGTTCTTGCAAACTGGCCCGTCGCGCCCGGCGGAGCGCCGGTGGGCATGGCAATCGACACCGGAAAGGGTCGGATCTTCATCGGTTGCCGGAACCCGCAGGTGCTGATTGTGATGAGTACCAGGAATGGCGAAGTGCTGGCGAACCTGCCGATCGGCCCTGGCGTCGATGCGGTCAAATTCCTCGACCGTCAGGCATTCGCCACTACCGGCGATTCCCAACTCTCGGTTGCCGCGGAGACTGTGCCCGGAAAATTCAGTATCGTGCAGGCCGTGAAAACGGGAGAGGGAGCGAGGACGATGGCACTGGACCCGAGTGCCCGCAGGATCTTCCTGCCCAGCGCGGAGTATGAACTCGGAGCGAACAATCGGCGAGTGCCGAAGCCCGACACATTCAAACTGCTCGTGGTCGCTCCTCAGGCCGCGAAATAGCTCACCGCAGTTGGCATGTTTCGAGTCATGCAGCCCCGACCTCGAAGAAATACAGGGTTCTTTGGGAAAACAAGATCCCGAATTCTTCCACCGGCGAAAGATGATAACTGGACCACAGGTTTTGGATCTGCACTAATAGCGACGCTGACGTTGGTCAGCGCAGACTCTTAATTCTCCGTAGGTTTTCGCGCTGAATCGATCACAACAACTTCAACCGGCTCCTGAACGGATTCTAATTTCAGACCGAGCTGATCCCGAAGCGCTGTAAACAGTGATGGATCGTCTGTTGACGTCGGCCCGCTTGCCGCAAGTGCGCTCGATGCCAGTGCTCGCGGGGCACTTTCCGGAGCAAACCGCAAGCTGAAGTCATAGAACGCCGTGAGACCCGTCTTATCGATGAGCGGTCGATCCATGAGACGGCTCAGAATCGTGACGATCTGGACCATCGGCACGGAGGACCCGATGACAACACCAGGCCCGGCACGCAGCGAACCGGTCGCAGGCTGCTGCGGTGGGTCAACGGCCGTGAGTTTAGAGCCGTCCTTACCCAATGTCAGCGTGTATACCGCCAGGTTTCGTGTCTCGCGATGCGTCTTCAGCTGGAAGCGATCTTCCAGCAATGCGCGCAACCTGACGGCTATCTCTTCCGGTATGTTTGGAGGTGTCCAGACCGGAATAATAAGACTTTCTTCCGCCTTCGCTTCAATGCTCCACCGGTCGTCAGCCATCCAGTTGTCTCCACCGGACAAATCAAAACCTTTGAGATGCCAGGCCAATCCAATCAGCGCTTTCAGAGTAAAACCATTGGAGACGAATCTCCCGCCCGGCTGAATCGCGAGTGCATCCCTCGAGCCCGGCATGCTGGGCTTAATCGACGCGACGTCAAATGATGGTTTGGTGTCCGGGCGCCCTTGTGAAAACAGAGGTGCCACTGCGACGACGATTCCAACGATAAATTTTCTTTGCATGATTATTGGGGCCCCCCGCCGCGCAAGGTTCCATCCACCACCCAGGTGCTCGATTCGTCGGTCAGAACTCCCGCATTTTGGAGCGATGCCGCGGCCGCATCTAGCGCTGCTGACTGGAGCGGTGAGAATCCTCCGAGCGGGAAGTAGGGCACATAGGCAATGCCCTGAGTTGCCAGATCGTCGATGAATCCGTCGTCGCCGCGGTGGGCCAGGTTGTAGAGGTTCTGGATACAGACAATCTCTGTGATTGCCTGCGCCTCGGCCAGTTGTCGAGCGGAGACCGTGCTGAGACCGATGTGCTGTACGAGCCCCTGGTGCTTGACTTCAGCGAGCGCCGAGAGCGGCTCTTCAAAGGGCTCGTCTTCCGGAGCGGCGAATCCGCCGAGCCGGAGATTCACGACCTGGAGCGTCTCGAGGCCGGGGCTCGCAGATATTTGCTCAAGAGTATGCCGCCGAAAGAGATGCTCGAAACGATTGGCCAGGTCCGGGCCGGGCCGGAAAGAAGCGGGTGTCACCGCAGCCCAGCCATTTGCTCCACACGAAGGTCGCGGGCAGCGTTGTATGCGAGACGCGCCTTCTCGACTTCGAGGAAGGCCGCGTCGACGCGCGCCCGGTCTGGCTCGCTCGCCGTTAAACAGTCCTGCAAGGCATTAGTCCTACGAACAAATGCCTCCCACGCAGTTCTGTATTGCTCCAAATCTTTGCGTTCGGTTTCCATAAGAACCATCCATTGAACTCATTTGACGCTTCGGGAGTCGAGATTGTTCGCGGATCACCCTTATTTAATAAAGCTGTAGTCGGGAAACCTGGGACAGAGGTAACGAGAAACCCTTATCTACTCATCGAGTTCGAATTGACTTACGGCCCCAAATGGAGCGGGAACACGCACCGGCAAACTCGCTT
>Ga0207040_1092_pt1 | contig 27755 bp, 30 predicted proteins | sample Alteio_BWMinCont_72_FD_153279 | JGI IMG/M metagenome (GOLD analysis project Ga0207040, IMG submission 153279) | Enriched cells from forest soil in Barre Woods Harvard Forest LTER site, Petersham, Massachusetts, United States -... | ecosystem: Environmental > Terrestrial > Soil > Temperate forest >... | reverse complement strand
GCAGCGCGCCAGCGCCGCCGGCGAGATTTCAATCGGGCAGTAGGTCGTGCACTGATGTTGCGCGAGGGCTTCCAGCAGCCAGCGCGTTTTTTTTCCGCTGCCGCTTCCGAGTTCCGCCACCAGGACGTGCGGCTGCAAGCGCGAAACGATGTCCGCGGAGTGGCGGTGCAAGAGACGCTCGTCGGCGCGCGTCAATCCGTACTCCGGCAGCAGGCACACCACTTCAAACAGGGCCGAGCCAATCTCGTCATACAAATATTTGGAGGGAAGTTCTTTCTGCCCGGGACGGCACAATCCGGCGCGCACATCTCCGGCAAGATTTGGTCTCGATTGTTGAGCGATCGCCGCGGTGGCCATGTCATGTCCTCGATTTTTTCAAGAAATTGTCTGAAAACTTTTCGCGGGCCTCAGTGCTCCACGCAGCGAAATGTGGCGTAGACGTATGGATAGTGCGGCTGGAACCAGTTCCGGAACGACCGCCTCAGCATGCATGCGGCAGTGCGCGCAGAACCACCCTTCATCACGAAATGCTTCCCGTCAAAAAAAATCGCGGAGTAACCTGGATAAAAAGAAAATGGCTGGAAACCGAGGAAAGGCTCAAACGTTGTACGCGTCCACTCCCAGCCGTTCCCCACAAGATCGGCCACGCCGAAATCGCTGTTGCCTTCTGGTAGGGACCCCGCGGGAACGGGATCCCAGCGCTCGAAATCAAAATTACCGCGCCGCGCTGACGGCGCTTCTTCGCCCCAGGGATATGCGCGTTCGCTGCCACCGCGAGTACCGTACGCGGCACGATGCCATTCGGCTTCGCTCGGCAATTCTTTTCCCGCCCAGCGCGCATAGGCCGACGCCTCATCGTGACTGACGTACACAGGCCAATCTAGTGGCAGCGGAATTTCGGCAAATATGGTCCGATAGCTATACGAATTTCCGTTTGCAATCCAAAATGAGGGGAAGCGATGTTTCTGAGACGTAATCCATTTCCAACCGGAGTCGCTCCAAAGCGATCGGTTTTCATAGCCGCCGTTGCGGACGAATCGCAAATAGTCTCCGTTGGTTACGTTAAGCGCATCGATCGCAAATGCCGGGACTTCGACGCGATGCACCTGGAACTCATTGTCCCAGCCGAACGGTCCATCTTCGCCGCGGGAAAGGCCGAGGGTAGCTGTTCCGGCGGGGATTTCCACGCTGTGCGCTAAGATTGCCGGAGCCGGCAGCGGACGAACCATGGGCTGGCTCAGTTTGCGGTCCAGGGGTAACTGGTGCAGCATGTAACACAGCGTTTCGGCGTGCATCAGGCGATGTTCGATGGCCACTTCGAGCAGGCGGCCACGCTCGAGCCGTGCGAGATTTGGATCGCTCGTGCCGAGGCTTCGAATCGTGGCATCCAGCTGTTCGCGAAGGCGACTACAGTAGTCGCGAACCTTTTCGGCTGAGGGCCAGTCGTTAGGTTGATCGGTCGGCAAGCCCCCTTCTACGGGGTCGATCCCGAAAGCAAAGAGCTTGTCAAATCCTGGATCAAAAGAGCGGAGGCCGAGTGACTCCCGAAGAAGATTCCAGTCAAAGGCCTCCAGATGGCCAAGATAAAAAATTATGCGATGGCGCTCCGGGACAGGGCGGTCGTACAGTGCTGTGGGGTGCACAATTTTGAAAAGCTCGTCGCTACGGGCACGAGCTGCCTGGATGCGTCCAAGGAGTTGGTCGACTCGGGAAGGGGTCGCAACCGCTGCCGAATTCATGAACTTCTCCTGACGGACTGAATTGCATTGCCGCGAACCGGGGGCTTGGCGTAAATGCGCCGGACGCTCTGTGAGACCATATCCTTAGATGCGCGTCAGTGGCAAGTCAATGCAGGCTTTTCAGCAGTGCCGGAGGAATTAGGGAGTGACATCGCCAAGTGATGGATTCCAGGACGGATATGCCTTGGAATTTCGGGCTATGAGCTACCGGCTGCCGTCGGGTGCGCCTCTGATTTCCGGGCTGAATCTTAGGATTGCCCGCGGCGAGACGCTCGTCCTCCTCGGCCGCAGCGGCTCCGGAAAGACCACCACACTCAAGCTCATCAACCGCCTCCTGGAACCCACGGAAGGCGAAATCCTGATCACAGGCCGCCTCAGTGTGTCCTTGGACCCCATCCGGCTGCGTCGAGGAATCGGCTATGTTATTCAAGACGCAGGCCTTTTCCCCCATTGGACCGTTGCCCGGAATGTTGGATTGGTACCCCACCTTGAACAATGGTCGGAAGCGAAAATCCAAGCACGCGTGAGGGAAATGCTGTCGCTGGTTGGCCTTCCCCCTGAGGAGTTCGCGGAACGCCGTCCCTCCGAGCTTTCGGGCGGGCAGAAGCAGCGTGTGGGGGTGGCGCGGGCGCTTGCCGCAGACCCTCCCATCCTGCTTATGGACGAGCCTTTCGGCGCGCTTGACCCCATCACCCGAGCGGACTTGCAGAAGGAATTCCGGGCGCTGGCGCTGCGGCTCCAGAAAACGATTGTCTTTGTCACACACGACGTACGAGAAGCCCTGTTCCTGGGCACACGGATCGCCCTGCTCGATCAAGGGCGCCTGGTTGGGGTTTACTCCCCGGCGCAGTTTCTGAAGGCTACCGAACCGGAAGTCCATGCATTCGCCTTGTCGCTGGAGTTTGGCGGGGCTCACGAGGGGGCGCAATGAACTGGTACGAGTTCATGCTGCGGAATCGCAGTGAAGTGTTCGAACGATCGCTCGAACACATCGGCTTGGTTGGTGCATCGATAGTGATTTCGCTCCTCATCGGGTTGCCTCTCGGGATCGCTTTGGTCAACCGCGCCAAGCTGCAACGCTGGGTCATCGGAGCGGCCAATGTCGTGCAAACGATCCCGAGCCTGGCGTTGTTCGGATTCCTGATCCCTGTGCCGTGGATCGGCGGCGTCGGCGCCAGCACGGCAATTGTGGCGCTGTCGCTGTATGCCATTTTGCCCATTTTGCGGAATACGTGCACCGGGATCGCCGAAGTCGATCCGGCGGTTGTTGAGTCTGCGCGTGGCATGGGCATGACTCCGCGGCAGGTGCTTTGGCAAGTGCAGTTGCCGCTGGCAGCTCCCGTGTTGCTTGCGGGAATTCGCGTTTCGATGGCGATTTGCATTGGCGTGACTACGATCGCGGCGGCAATCGGCGCGGGCGGCCTGGGAGTTTTTATTTTTCGCGGTCTCGCGATGGTCAACAATCAGGTCATTCTTGCGGGCGCCATTCCCGCGGCATGCCTGGCCATTGTGGCCGATTCCGGTTTGGGATATTTCCAGCGGAGCAGCGCAAGGAGATGAGTGGAAGCTACTTCTTGGTGTGTTGTGGAGCTGGTATCCTGCCGGCGGTTTTTCCCGCTCTCCACGATGCAAAAACGCCGGCAGGACGCCGGCGCCACGAAAAACGTCCGCTCGCATCGGAATCCAATCATTTTCATTTCACTGGCTGGATTCATTTTGGGGAATACGGGATCGCTTCGCGGCTCCTTATCGTTTTCGCGATATTGAGCATGGTGGCAACGATCGGCTGCGGCAAACGCGGCCAAGAAACAATTATTGTCGGGTCGAAAAATTTCACCGAACAGATTGTGCTCGGGGAATTGTTTGCGCAACAGATTGAAGCGCATTCGGCGCTGCGCGTGGACAGACGGCTGAATCTCGGAGGAACGTTTATTTGTCATGATGCGCTTGTCTCCGGGAAGATCGATCTCTATCCGGAATACACCGGAACGGCGCTTACGGCAGTGCTGAAGGATGCTTCTCAGAAGGATCCTGCGAAAGTGTTTCAACAAGTACAGGAGGAGTATCGCGCCCGGTTTAACGTGGACGTTATGCCGTCACTGGGTTTCAATAATACGTTCGCGATGATCGTGCGCGGCGACGATGCGGACAAACTGCGTCTTCGCGCCATTTCCGACGTCGCTGCTTTCGCTCCGAAATGGCGCGCGGGTTTCGGCTACGAATTCATGGAGCGGCCGGACGGATATCGCGGCTGGGTGGCGGCGTACGGGCTGCATTTTGCGGGCGAGCCGCGCATTCTCGACCTCGGCTTGCTCTACCGCGCGCTTGCAGACAGGCAAGTAGACCTCGTGGCAGGGAACTCGACCGATGGAGTGATCGCTTCGCTGCATATGGTTGCGCTTGAGGATGACCTTCATTATTTCCCGCCGTACGAGGCTGTGCCCCTGGTGCGGCGCTCGACATTGGAAAAACATCCCGAGGTGCGTGACGCGATGGCCGCGCTCGCCGGGAAAATATCGGTCGACGAAATGCGCCGCATGAATTATGAGGTCGATGGCGAGCATCGCGATCCGGCCGTTGTGGTCGGAGAGTTTCGCAAAGCGAAGGGATTATAAGAATCGCGGATGGCGCATCTCTGGACGATCCGGGTTACGTTGCGAGGATTCATCGTAATCCTGGCCCGACGCGCAAGCGCCGATCCCGTAAGCTGCATTGATTTTATGCCGATGATTAAGATGAGATCGAAAAGAGATCAAAGCCAAGAGTAAAACTGATGGCGCAGATTGAGGCCCGCTGGGAAGACGATGCGGGAATCTCCCGCATTTGTCGCGGGAAACTCGAAGATGTATCCGCCGGAGGGTTAGGTATTAGGATCACTGAGCCCATCCGAGTGTGCGCAAAACTGGTCATCCTGTGGCGCCAGGAGAATATTTCTGGAACCGTCGTGCACTGTCGCCAAATTGGACAGAACCACATGTTGGGCATTGAGCGAGACGCTGTTCAGAAGCCTGACGACGCTTAGCCAAAACCTCCTCATCGAATCGCGCCCACCGAGAAACGATCGGGAGAGTTGCTCCGGTCAATTCGCGTCTGCTAGAGTGCGTGCATATGACAAACATTATTTTTCATCGATCCCGGAACAGAAGCATTCGGAACCCACAAGCTTTTTTCTCACGGCCATGACCATCGACAATCGAAAGCTCACTCGTTTTGCAAAGTCCCTTCGCGGCCGGCGCATTGGGGTGGTGGGAGATTTTATGCTGGACCGTTATGTATGGGGTTCGGCGTCGCGACTCTCGCCGGAAGCTCCGGTTCCCGTTGTGGACTTCATGAACGAAAGCCAGGCCCTGGGCGGCGCCGGAAACGTGGCCAGAAATCTTGCGGCTCTCGGCGCCACGGTTCTTCCGTTTGGCGTGGTGGGAGAAGACGAGGATGGGCGCGCGATTCGGTCGCTTTTCGCCGCGGAGGGAATGACGCCGAAGGGAGTGGTGATCGACACATCGCGCGTCACAACTGTAAAAACACGCATCATCGCCAAACACCACCAGGTCGTGCGCGTCGATCGTGAGCGCCGCGAGCCGCTCAGCCGTGCGCTGGAAGACCGTCTTGTGCGCGCGATCAAGGCTGGGCTTTCGCGGCTCGGCGCGCTGGTCGTGTCGGATTATGACAAGGGCGTGGTCACCGATTCGCTTGCGGATCGAGTGCTGAACGAGTGCCATCGACGCGGCGTGCCTGCGCTCGTGAAGCCGAAGACCTCGCGATTGTTCGCCTACCATGGAGCCAGCATGATTGTGTGCAATGCGAAGGAGGCCGGCTTTTTTGTTACTCGCTCGCTGGATGACGACGAGTCGGTGGAACAAGCGGGGCGCGCGCTGCTCGCGCACTTCGGTTGCTCAGCCGTGGTGATCACGCGAGGCTCCGAGGGGCTCACTGTGTTTGAAGATAATTCGCCAAAAGGTTTTCATGTTGCGGCGACGAGCAGCGAGGTCAGCTACGCACGCATGGGGCAAGCCGGTGTCGATCGCTCCGCTCATGGACGTCAGGTATTCGATGTGACCGGAGCGGGAGATACCGTGCTTTCCGTGCTTGCGCTCGCGGTCGCCGCACGTGTTCCGATTCGCGTGGCTGCGATCCTGGCCAATGCGGGAGCCGGAGTGGTGGTGGGAAAACTCGGCACATCGACCATTACGCCCAGCGAGTTGTTCGCTGCCACGCGCGATCTCCAATAATCTGCGCTTCAAGTAGCACAGGCTTCAGCCGGTGGGGTTTCGTATTTAGCAAGGACCAAAACCCACAGGCTGAAGCCTGTGCCACAAAAAAAACAAAAAATATTTACGGCGGAGGAAAGCTCATGGACTGGTCGGAGCGCTCGACCCACAGCTGCACTTCGCGGTTTTGCGCGGACTTCACCGTTTCTTCCAGCTTCGGAAACGGATCGTACGCGCTGATCTCCACCACAACGACGACGCCGGTGCCGCCTTTGGGCGGCACTTCGGCGCTCTCAATGCGATACGTCTTGATCGGGCTGTAGTAGCCGTTCGGTCCCCAAAAACTTAAGAAGTCCTGGTAAGAAAAGCTCGCATGCGGATGCCAGATTTTGTAGGCCTGCTGCGTATCTCCGGTCGCGACCGCGTGCATGAAATTCTCTACCGTGCGTTTTTCGGGTGTATAACGCAGGAAATACCACATGCTCGCGCCGAGCAAGAGGGCCAACGCGACGGCGCTGACGAGGTAGCGCAAGGCCTTCGATTTAGGTTCTTCGGCCCCGGCGTCCAGTAGTCCCATGAACTCTTCTCCTTCGCGCAACTTAAATCTGCCTCTTGAAGAAGGCAACAGACAGTATGACCAGCACCACGGAAAATCCGGACAGAATAAGAATATCCGAATAGATGCCCGAGAATCCCGTATTTTTCAGGAGCAGCGCCTTAAGCGCGTGAACGGCGTAGGTGAACGGATCGATGTAGGAAATCCATCGCAGCCAGACGGGAAATCCCTCGACCGGATAAATGGCGCCCGAAGGAAAATATAGCAAAGTATTCAGCACCCCAAACATCGCACGCGGCACGAGCGGATCGCTCACGCGAACCATCAGCAGAAACATGAAACTGATCATGGCCACCGAAGTCGTGCCTAGCACGATCATGAGATAAAATAGCCGCACCGGATCCCACAGGCGGTCAATTCCCGCGATCAGCCCGCCGATAATGGTGATGGTTGTTCCGGCCATCAGCCCCTTGATCGCTCCCGAAAAAATCAGCCCCAAAATCAGCTCGGTTTTCGTGATCGGAGTTACGAGATAGCCTTCATGCAGGCCGCGCGATTTGTCGTCGATAAACGTGATGCCGCCGCCGATCATGGCCACGATGAAAATGGACATGGCAATCGAGCCGGAGAGCAGATATTTGATGTACTCGATGTACGGATACAGTTCCACGACTTGCAGATCCACGAGCGGATTCAGCCGCGGCAACGGAACGGTCAAACGCTGCCCCGGTTGAAACGGATTCAGTCCCTGATTGATGTTGTTCACCAAGTCCTGCATGCGCGTCAGGATTTCAGAAGTGACGAAATTGTCCGTGTTGTCTTCAATGAAAGCGATGCGCGGGCGGTTTCCCTGGTCGACCCGGCGCGAATAATCCACGGGGAGGTAGACGACGGCGCGCACGAATCCCGCGCGCAGGTCGACGATGGCATCGGAAACCGAATTGTAGTTTTCCACTTGCATTGTCTGCGGGCCGGCCACGATGGCTTCAAATCGCTCGCGAAGATCGCGCGAGTAAGCTGTGCGATCTTCGTCCACCAGGGCGATTTTGATTCCCTTGATTTTTCCACCGAACGCATAACCGAGCACGATGAGCTGCATCAGCGGAAAAATCATGGAGCTCATCATGAGCGCGGGGCTGCGGAGGAATTTCCGCATGTCGCGTTCGATGATGGCGGAGATGCGCTGGGGTTTCATGCGGTCTGAATCCTTCGAAATCTCCCAAATTCGTACTGCCTAACTACGACCTTCAGGAGGTCGGGGCTTCAGCCCCTGAACCTTCAGGACCTAAAGGCCTCTCTATTACGACGCAGATTGTCCGACCTGAAGATCGGACCTCCTAAATAGCTACTACAGCCCGGGTTGAGCGCGAGCCTTGAACTTGGACGCAAACCTTCATTTGTACAGATGGCTCAAGTCGCGCTTCACCGACTCGGAGGCGGCGTCGCGCAACTGGCGGCCCGTGTAGTACAGGAAAACATCGTCCAACGTTGTGCCCTGCACGGAAACGCGCCGCACATTTACGCCGCGTTCGCGCGCCAGTTCCATGAGTTCGCGCACGGTGACCGGGCCGCTGGTCGTCGAGATGTGAATAATTCCATCGTGATCGGTGACGCTCGCGACGCCGTTTAGCTTTTCCAGAATCGCGTTCCAGCCGGCTGGCGGAGTTTCAAATTCCGCCTCCACAATATCGGCGGTCGGGACGCTATCCTTCAATTTCGCGGGCGTATCGAGGGCTACAAGCTGGCCGTGATCCACAATCGCAATGCGGTCGCAGAGTTTATCGGCTTCGTCCATGTAATGCGTGGTCAGCAGGATGGTCAGGCCCGCGGATTCCTTTAGCTTCGTGATCATTTCCCATACCGCCGTGCGCGAGACCGGGTCCAGGCCGGTGGTTGGCTCATCGAGGAACATGATTTTTGGAGAGTGGACCAGGCCGCGCGCGATTTCGAGACGCCTGCGCATTCCGCCTGAAAAACTCCCGACCAATTTGTCGGTGAATTCGGTGAGCCCGACGGATTCCAATAGTTGCGGGATCAATTGCGCGCGTTGTGTGCTTGTCAGCCCGTAGAGCTTGGCGTGGATCATCATGTTTTCGCGAGCGGTTAACTCCGGATCGGACGTGAGCGCCTGTGGGATTACGCCAATCGCGTGGCGCACGCCGTCGGCATCGGCGACTGCGTCGTGTCCGCCAACTTCGGCCTTGCCGGATGTGGGCGGAGTAAGCGTGGTCATCATGCGAATCAGCGTTGTCTTCCCCGCGCCGTTTGGGCCAAGCAGTCCGAAAATTTCTCCTGTTTGTACCGTGAAGCTCACTTCGTTCACGGCCACGAAATCGCCAAATTGTTTTCTTAATTTGGTGACTTCGATCGCGTTGTGGTTGGAAGCGCTCATGGCGTGCGAAGAATCGAGAACTTGCAGAAAAAGTCTGTCCGCTTTAGTAGCACAGGCTTCAGCCTGTGGGGTTTGATTCTTGCAAGGACTAAACCCCGCAGGCTGAAGCCTGTGCTTCTCAGAATCTAAATCAGCCTGCGCCACCAGCTCTGCTCGGATGGCAGCGGCGGCAGCAGCACCGTCGCGGTCATTCCGGACATGAGGGTTCGCCCGGAGTTAGAGACGGCCACTTTGATTTCAAATGTTTTGATGTCGCGCTTGGTGCGGCTCACGTCGCGCTGCGTCGCAAAATCGCTTTCCACTCCCTTGAAAATGACCGTGCCGTCAAGAATCTTGCCGGAGGGAAGTTGAACGTTGATTCTCTGATTGAGACCGACGCGATCAATGTAAGTTTCCTCGACATCCGCCTGCACCCAGAGATGGTCCACGTCCAGAATCGTCACGATCGGCTCGCCCACCTGCAACACCTCGCCTTGCCGGGCGGCACGAACGGAAACCACACCGTCCAGGGGCGCGAAAACTTTGGTGTACCCGAGGCGCACGTCCGCAGTGGCTTTATCGGCGCGCGCTTGCTCGAGTTGAGCGCGCGTGGCCGCCAGATCGGTTTGCTGAACGTCGAGTTGCTTGCGGTTCGCGGTGGCCACGGCCACTTGCGCTTCCGACGCCCGCACTTGATCTTCCAGTGATTTGACGGCTGCGTCGGACGCTTGCATGGCGGCGAGCGCGAGGTCGCGGTCTTGCGCGGCAGCCACTCCGGCGTCAAATAAATTTTGCTCGCGCTTATACGTTGTCTGGTCGCGCCAGAGATTCGCCTGAGCCTGTGCAAGCTGGGAACGAGTGGAAGTTAGCGTGGCTTCGGCCTGGCGCACGGAAGCACTCGTTTGGTCATCCGTCCAGCTGCGCGTCCCCGCGGCCGAAAGAACTTTGTTCTCCAGCGTGTGAATATTGGCTTCGGCGGAATCGCGCTCCGTGATCCATTCCGCCGGATCGATTTCCGCGATCAAGTCACCCTTGTGGACCTCAGCCCCTTCATCCACGGTCAGGCGAATCATTCGGCCGGCGATTTGCGAACTCACGATCACGTCATTGCCCGTGACAATTCCGGTGAGCGGAATTTCCCTGCCCCGCGGCGTGGTCGTCAGATACACGATCACCGATATGGCAAACAACACGCCGACAAACACAAAAAATTTGGACATTTTCATATCGTGCGGCCGCGTGTGCGCGCAAGAAGTGCCATGTTCATTCGACCAGATAGTTTACGGTAGGAATATCGCGGCCACAAGAAATTGCGGGAAGCAGAGGTGTCCATTGCAGTGAGGCTAGAGTGGCACAGGCTTCAGCCTGTGGGGTTGGCTCCTGCGAGGCCAAACACCCACAGGCTGAAGCCTGTGCCAATCAAAACAAGAATAGCTCAGCCTACTGATTCGGCTGTGGCGCCGGCGTGCGAGCCCCGCCGCAGCGGCTGCGCATGCCTTCGCGGAATTTTTCGCGCTCCTCGGGCGACATCTGTTCCCAGCGCCGCATCATCTGGCCCCTCCAGCCGAACCCACCGCGTCCGGGGCGAAATCCTCCAAATAGCAGCCGCCCCAGCACCATCAATCCCACGGCCTGCCAAAATGTAATGGCACGAAAGCCGAAGAGCCCCGGCATCAGATAATTCCATAGATGCGTGACCACGAGACCAAATACCGTGAAGGCCACGATTGCGATGGCCGTAAATTTCAATCCGCGAAAAATTCTTCTTCCTCTCATGTTCATGCTCCTTATTTCCCGGCAAAATCGTCGTAGAAGGACTGCAACCTCCGGCGTAAATGAAGCACCGCCTGATGCTTGCGCGACAGAAGCGTGTTCACGCTCACACCCGTTTCGGCGGAAATTTCCTTGAAGCTGAACCCATCGAATTCGTGCGCCAGAAAAACTTCGCGCTGCTCTTCCGGGAGTTCGTCCACCGCGGCTTCAAGTTCTTCCTGCAAAATGCTTCGCGCGTAGGCGGCCTCCGGTCCCGCATCGGGCGATGGGAGCAATTCTTCGAGCGAAAGAGAATCGCCGTCTTCAGAGTCCGGATCTTTTTTGGGCAAAAACGGCTCCGGCTTTTTCTTCCGGAAGGCGTCAATGATCCGGTTGCGGGCCACGCGATACAGCCACGCGCCCACCTGCTCGATGGGCTTCATCAGCCGGTAAGCTTCGATGAGCTCGTAGAAAACATCCTGCAGGATATCTTCCGCTTCGCTCTCATCGGCAACGCGCCTGCGAATGAAATTGCGCAGGCGGCCTCGCTCTCGGCCGATCGTTTCCTTGAGCCGCTGGTCCTGCTCAGGCATGATCCAGTATGTGCTCGCAGCCTTGTCCATGATCGCGAAGGGCTTTCGTTAACACCTGCGCCCGCTACTATGGAAGACGTTTGAACGGCGAAAATATTGCAGGAAAGTATAGGAAGGACGGAATCTAAGAGGCTATTCGTTGAAACGAAGGGGCTTACACGGCGTCTTTCGCCGCCGCCTCGAGGGCATCGCCGATGAGGATGACCGGCTTCCATTCTTCCAGAAACGCTGCGCCGAGATTGTTGTAAAAATCGATGGCCGGCTTGTTCCAGTCCAAAACTTCCCAACGCATGCAGAAATATTTTTCACGCCACGCAATACCGGCAACATGTTTGATCAGAGCAGTGCCAATGCCGTGTTTGCGAAAAGCAGGGCGGACAAAAAGGTCGTCCAGAAACAATCCGGCGCGCCCCTGAAAAGAAGAATAAAACTCGAAGAACATGGCGTAGCCGGCGGGTTCACCATTCCACTGCGCAATGGCCGCGCGAAATTTCGGGCGCGGGCCGAAGCCGTCGCGCGCGAGGTCTTCCGCCGTAGTGCCCATTTCGTGCTCGAGATGCTCAAACGTCGCGAGCTCACGGATCATCGTGACCAGGAGCGCGGTGTCTTTAGCGGTGGCGAGACGAATCGAAAGCATCGGCACAGTCCTGATTACTGGGATTCCAAACGCGTCATTATAGACTAGCGCCACGGCAGATGTCGCCTGAAAGAGCATGGCGGGCCCCGGCGAGTTTTTGAGAATTGCGATTAGGCCAGGCGGCATTTAAACGCACGGCTGACGCATTGCTTTACTGACGGTGACGGGTGTACGTTATCGCCACCGGTAGCCAAAATCCCAATCCCGGCACGAAGGCCTGAGGAGGTCGCAATGAAACGCTTTGCGCTCGCTCTAGCATTTTTCATGACTGCCCCGCTGGCGTTGTTCGCCCAGCAGGCTGCTCCGCAGATTCCGTTTGATTCCGTTCCCAATTTGCTGAAGCTTCCGAAGGACCTCTATCTCGGCGAGGCCTCCGGCGTGGCGGTCAATTCCAAGGGGCATATCTTTGTTTTTTCGCGCGGCAACTCCACTGGGCCCGCTTACGCCGCGTCGGCATCGCAGCTTTTGGAATTTGGACCTGACGGCACATTCATTCGCGAGATTGGCCACAACTTGTACGCGTGGTCGTTCGCGCATACGGTGCGAGTCGACAAATTTGACAACATTTGGGCCGCCGACAAGGGCTCCGACATGGTCATCAAATTTAATCCCGCAGGCCAGGTCACTATGGTGTTCGGGCGCAAGCAGGAAGCCTCCGACGAAGGTACGGAGCCCCTCAAGCATCCCCATCCGCCGCTGCCTCCGGTGGACGGAATGTTTCGCCAGGTGACCGACGTGACGTGGAACGCGGCCGGCGACGCCTTCATCAGTGACGGCTACATCAATTCCCGTGTCGCCAAGGTCGACATCCATGGCAAGTGGCTCAAGTCCTTCGGGGAACCCGGCGACGGGCCCGGACAACTCAACACGCCGCACGGAATTGCAGCCGATGCGCAGGGAAATGTTTATGTCGCAAACCGCGGCGATTCGCGCATTGAGGTATACGACGGGGAAGGAAAATATCTTCGCGAGATCAAGATCGATGTACCGTTTGATTATGCGAAGGAAGTCGCGGCCATCGGACCCAAACCGATTCTTGGCGGCACGGATATGTACGCAAGACAATTGGGGCCCGGCTCGCCCTGGTCTGTCTGCATAACTCCGGGACCCAATCAATTTCTCTACGCTTCGGATGCTTTTCCGGGACGTGTGTACAAACTCAGTCTGGACGGAAAAGTGCTCGGCTGGCTCGGAGAATCCGGCAAGGAACTCAAGCAATTCGGATGGATTCACGAAATCGCATGTCCGTCTGAAAATGAGATTTACGTAGCCGAATTGCTGAACTGGCGCGTGCAGAAACTCATATTGCATCCGAAGAAATAACGGAAGCGCATCCATTTAAGTAGCACAGGCTGTGGGGTTTGATCGTCGCAAGTACTAAAACCCGCAGGCTGAAGCCTGTGCTAGGTAAGCGTATCCGGGGCAGCAGCGGGGAGCTCGATCGTGTATTTCGTGCGCTGTCGTTCGCGGTGCTGTGCGAGCGCGAGTTCGATCAGACGGTCGAGTAACTGGCGGTATGGCAGGCCGGAAGCTTCCCAGAGCTTCGGGTACATGCTGATGGACGTGAAGCCCGGGATGGTATTGACCTCGTTGAGCAGAATTTTCCCCGTGCGGTGCTCGAGGAAAAAATCGACGCGGGCCATCCCCAATAAATCCAGCGCGCGGAAGGCGAGCACGGCATATTCCTGGAATTTTTTTACTTGCGCTTTCGTCAGCTTCGCGGGAATCAAGAGGCGCGTGCCTTCCTCCAGGTATTTCGCGGCGTAGTCGTAGAATTCGCGGTGCGGGATAATTTCACCGGGGATCGACGCTTTCGGATCTTCGTTGCCCAGAACCGAGAGTTCTATTTCGCGCCCCCGAATGGCGCGCTCTGCCATGATTTTTTGCGCGAATTCGCCGGCAAAATCCATCGCCGCGGCGAGTTCTTTCGAATCGTGCGCCTTGGTCATGCCCACGGAACTTCCGAGCGTCGCGGGCTTCACAAAAACGGGGAAACGGAATTTTTTTTGAATTGCGCGAAGAATCTTCGCGCGCGATTTTTCCCATTCCGCTCGCGGTATCGCCAGGAAATCTCCAACCGGCAACCTGGCTTGCAGGAACAATCGCTTCTGCACATCCTTGTCCATGCCGACGGCGGAACCCAGCACGCCGGAGCCGACATAGGGAAGCCCGGCGAGATCGAGCAGGCCCTGAACCGCGCCATCCTCGCCAAACGTGCCGTGCAGCACGGGGAACACGACATCCACATGCAACGCGTCAGCCCGCGAATTGCTTGTGGGAACGAGCGCGGCCACATTTGGATCGGCTGAAAGCATCACACTCTCGCCCGTGCGCAACACTTCGCCGAGCGCGGGTTTCGCTTGAGCACCTCCTGTGGACGCGGGTAGCATTTTATGCGCCGCGGTTCCAGCGAGCCAGCGGCCGTCTTTGTTGATGCCGATGGGGACCGCTTCATATTTGTCGGGATCGAGCGCGGAAATTACGGATGCCGCGGAGATTAGCGAGACTTCGTGCTCGCCCGAACGTCCGCCGAAGAGAATGCCGATGCGTAGCTTCTTTTTTTCCGTGGTCATGGTTGTTGATGGTTTTGGTAGCACAGGCTGAAGCCTGTGCTACCTGATGGCCTACAAAATTTTCTTTCCCAATCCCGAGAGGACCATTTCGACGCCCAGGAGTGCTGTCTGGTTGTGCAGATCGATCACCGGATTAATTTCGACGACTTCTAAAGACACCATCGCTTCGCTGTCCGCGATCATTTCGAGCGCCAGATGCGCTTCGCGATACGTCACGCCGCCCCGCACGGGTGTGCCCACGCCCGGCGCGTCATCGGGGTCGACAAAATCCAAATCCAGGCTGACGGCCACGCCGTCGGTATCGTCCGTAACGAATCGCAGCGCTTCGCTCATCACATCGCGCATGCCGCGCTCGTCAATATCGCGCATGGTGAAGACATGCACGCCCGAGTCCTTGATCAACCGGCGCTCCTTGGTATCGAGATCCCTGACGCCCACGAGTACCACGTTGCGCGGCTCGACTTTCGGTTTGTAGCCAAGCAGCTCCACAAGTTCCGGCGCGCCGTAGCCGATAATCGCCGCGAGCGGCATGCCGTGAATGTTGCCAGAGGGCGAGCTGTCCGGCGTGTTCATGTCGCCGTGCGCGTCCAGCCACAGATATCCGATGCGCTTCGATTGCGCGCGAAAAAAGTTCGATACTCCCGAACACGAGCCCACCGCGATGGAGTGGTCCCCGCCAAGAACCAGCGGAAAATAACCCTCCGTCAGCGCGCGCTCGGTAATTTCCGCGAGGCCCCTGCAAGCTTCGGCAATTTCGTTCAAGTACTTGGCGCGTTTCTCGCCGTAGTGTTGTTCTTCCGGTTGCCGCACGTTCACGTTGCCGATGTCTTCCACCGTGTGGCCGAGCGACCTCAGGCGCGTTTGTAAGCCCGCCACGCGCAGCGCCGAGGGCCCCATGTCCACTCCGCGGCGGCTTTGGCCGAGGTCCATCGGAACACCGATAATCCGAATTTTTAACGCCATAGTTGCAGCCAGTCCGGCTCGCCCACCTGGGCAGGATAGCGGCGTGTTTAAGGATAGACTCTGTAGATCATCCGAGGGAAGGGAATGACTTCGCGTATGTGCTCAGTTCCGCAAATCCAGGCGACCGTGCGTTCCAGTCCCAGGCCGAAGCCCGCGTGCGGGACGCTCCCGTAGCGGCGCAGGTCCAGATACCAGCCAAACGCTTCTTCCGGCAGCTTGTGTTCCCGGAGCCGCTTTAGGAGCAAATCGTAATCTGCTACGCGTTCGCCGCCTCCAATAATTTCGCCGTAGCCTTCGGGAGCGAGCATGTCGAATCCCAGGGCCAGCTCAGGCCGCTCCGAATCCGGCTGCATATAAAAAGCCTTCATCGCGGCGGGATAACGGTGCACCATCACCGGGCGGTCGTACGCGCTGGAAAGAATTGTCTCTTCATCGCCGCCGAAATCGTCTCCCCATTTCGCCGGATTCCCGCGCCCTTGCAAGATTTTAATCGCTTCGTCGTAAGTGATTCGAGGAAAGGGAACAGTGACGCTCGCGAGTTTGGAAGTGTCGCGCCCCAGGGTTTCCAGTTCCGTCGCGCGATTCTTGAGCACCGATTGCACCACGTGGCAGACGAGGTTTTCTCCAAGAGCCATCATGTCTTCGAGGTGTACATACGCGGCTTCCGGCTCGAGCATCCAGAATTCGGTGAGGTGGCGGCGCGTCTTGGATTTTTCCGCGCGAAATGTCGGGCCGAACGTATAAACCTTGCCGAGCGCCATGGCCGTGGCTTCGACGTAGAGCTGGCCCGATTGCGTAAGGTAGGCTTTCTCGTCGTCGATGTATCGCACTTCAAACAGCGTCGTCGTTCCTTCGCAAGCGGCCGGCGTAAAAATGGGAGCTTCCGTGAGGACGTAGCCCTCGGAATCCATGTACTCATGCGCGGCTCGGACGGCCTGGGCGCGAATGCGCAGGATCGCCGCCTGGCGCGGCGTGCGAATCCACAGATGGCGATGGTCCAGGAGGAAATCGACGCCGTGTTCCTTCAGCTGGATCGGGTAAGGAGTGTCGTCCGGCACGCGCTGCACGACTTCGATCGCGGTTATCTGGATTTCGAATCCGCCGGGTGCGCGCTTATCGGCGTGGATGCGTCCTGTGACGATCACGCTGGATTCCTGCGTGAGGCCGCGCAGGGATTCGAACGCCGCGGGTTGGTCTTTCAGCGAGACGACGCCCTGAATTGTTCCCGTGCCATCGCGAAAGATGGGAAAGAGGAGTTTTCCGGCTTCGCGCATATTGTACAGCCAGCCGCGCAGGGTAACTTCCTGGCCGTCATGTTTTCCCACGTCTTGAATCGTTACTACAGGCATGCCGCTCCGCTTTTCTCATCGCGAACTGTTGCGAATCGGTAGCGCAGGCTTCAGCCTGTGGGGTTTAGTCCATCTACCGTGAACTCTACTCGCCACCAAAACCCACAGGCTGAAGCCTGTGCTACCAAATTCAGTACGTCCGCGCGCGCTCCTCGTCGAATTTGTCGTAGACGGCGCGAGCACCCTTCAGCGCTTCCGCGAACGCTTGAATGTCGACCGACCCCGCTGCGGCTGCGGGCTCTTTCAATTCGAGTACCAGGGGCGTATCGGCCGGCAGGGCCGAAAGCGTGGCGCTCCAGTCAATCGCTCCCTCATAGGGCAGCAGATGATCGTCGCGCTCGCCGCGATTGTCATGCACGTGCGCGGTCGCGACAAAATCACGGACAATTTTCAACGCTTCCGGGGCGCCGCCGTCGAGATGGGCGTGCCCCGTGTCGAAGCAGATTTTCACGCTCGTAAGGCGGGTCTGTTCCAGAAAGTTTTTCAAGTTCACGGGGGTCGCCATCTCGCCCGGCGTATTTTCAATGGCCAGGGTAACGCCGCGGTGGCGCGCAAACAGGGACAAATGTTCGAGAGAACTGAACGCGGCGTCCCACTTGCGCTCATCCGGCACGTCTCGTTGCCGCGCTACGTGCTGCACGCAGTAGCGAAAGGGAATATGCTCCACGAGGTCGAGCGCGCGCTTGATTTCGTCCACCGCCTCCTGGCGCCGCAAACGTTCGGGGTCGCAAATCGAGAGGGGCGCGCCGCTTTCCCGGGTGAGATGAAAATCGCGCGTCGTCGGCGAATGAATGGAATTCAACGTGAGATTATTTCCAGCGAGCCACGAGGCCAGTTCGTGGGCATCGTCGGCGGAGCGGTAATCGAAATGCCCGCGCGAGCAGAACAGTTCGATTGCGGAAGCTCCCGAGCGCGCCGCTTCGCCCAGCAGGGCAGCCGTCAGTTTCTTGTTTACAAAAAGATAGGTGGAGAGAATGCGCTCGATCGTCACGATGTGCGGGCCCTGTGCGCCGGAATGATTTCGACTGTATGCGAAGCGTCAAATCGCGTCAAGGCAAGCCCTCACCGGCCGAGTGGCGGAATGAAAACTCAATCTGGAACTTGGAATAGCCTGGATTTTCGGAACTTTACTCTTCGAGTAAATACTCGGCGTCCGGAGGGCCTGGGATGAGTCCGGCGTCGACGCCGCGCTTCAGAAATTCGTGAACGGCCTGGCGGCCGCGTTCGCCGTAGCCAAGCGTCCATTTATTCACATACATGCCGATAAATTTGTCGGCCAGTTCCGGCTCCATGTCGCGCGCGAATTGCATCGCGTAATTAACGGCCGCTTCGCGATGCTCCAGAGCGAAAGACACGCTCTCGCGAATGGCCCGCCCGATCTGCAATCCGGTTGTTCGCCCCAGGGCGCGACGGACAGCATTGCCGCCAAGCGGAAGCGGTAGCCCGGTTTGTTCGAGCCACCACTGCCCCAGGTCGACGACTTTGTGCATGCCCATTTGCGGAAAATACAACTGACCTTCGTGGATTAATAAACCGGCTTCGACCACGGAGTTCTTCACCGCATCCAGAATATGATCGAAGGCCATGACCACCGGCTCGACCTGCGGCTCGTAAAGGCGCAGCGCCAAATAGGCGGAGGTCTGCAGCCCCGGTACCGCGATCCGGCATTTCTTAAGCTCCTCCCGCTTCATGGGGTGCTGGGAAACGACAATGGGCCCGTAGCCCTCGCCAAAGCTCGCACCGCAATCCAGCAGCACGTACTTATCCCGCAAATACGGGTAAGCCCCGAAGCTGAATGCGGTTACATCGTAGATTTCCTGGCGAGCGGCCTGATTGAGCGTCTCAATATCGGCAAGGACGTGCGCAAATTTCAGTCCGGGCGTGCGCACTTTCTGCGTGGCCAGGCCGTAGAACATGAAGGCATCGTCGGAATCCGGCGAATGCGCCAATTTAATTTCGGTGACCTTGCCGGTTGCTGGTTTCGTCGGCATTGCGTTACGCAATCTCTCCCTTTTAGCGTTTTCCCGTCGGCCGGTGAGGCAACTGCAGAGTCACTCCCGCCTCTCCACTTGTCAGGCCTTGCAGAGTCACAGGATAAGCGACGCCACACCGCGTCGCAGAGAGGAACATCTGTAGCGGATTCCAGTTTTGAAGAAGCCGCACAATTGAGTGCAGAAGAATAGCACACTCAGCGTTGCCGGACAATCGCGCCGGCCCTTAGCGCGCCGGCCCTTAGCGTTCAGCCTTCGCATCTTGACGCTCTTTGTGGCACTAGCACGCTGTCCGACGACAGACTAAGACGTCGCAACGCGGAGTGATTAGCACGCGCGCTGTGAATTGGTCGCCGTTTTTTCGCTGGCGCGCAAGCGGCCCTTCCCATTTTCCTTTTTCGAGCGCCATGCGCATGATTTGGTTGGGGACAGCCGCGGCTACGTCCTCGGGCACATGCAGTATGGAGGAGTTCGCTTTGCCCACAACTTCGTCTGGCTTATACCCATAGAGGCGTCGTGCGCCTTCGTTCCAAAGAAGTATGTTTCTCTCCAGGTCCTTGGCAATCACAGAATATTCCGTGGAAGACTCCAGAATATTGCTAATAAAGTCGACCGCCTGTTGGGCCGTACCAATAAAGAAACTGTCAAACTGTTTGGATTTCTGACCGGTAGCTGGACTGCCTTCGGAAGCCGTCGAACCCTTCGCTACAGCGGTTGTGGCTTGTAATCCCCGACCTTTTTGATTCATCGCTCATACTCCCTCATCCGGAAGTCGCAAGTCGGAGAGGGGCGAGCTGGCGGAAGACTTTGCAAAATTGCGGATTTTGCATTTCTGTGAATTGCCGGCAACAGGCCGGGATATTCTTCAAATTCAAAGGGGAGACGGCTACCGGGCGGAAATTTCACGCGCAAAATTCAGTGAAGCACGCCGAACCGGCAAACTACGTGTCCTGAAGTCGTAGCGGATGACAAGGTCTGGCGGCACCCTCCAAACCCGCACAGGCAGGAGTGCCTGTGCTATTGGCAACTATCCATGCCCACCTAGATTTGCGCTATTTGCGAAATCGACGAAAGCCAGGATTCCATCGCCATTTGGACGGTTGGAGCGCAGCCGAAAGCCCCGCATTACATGTCCGCCGCCAGGCGCGCCATGGCGGTGTCAAACGAAACTCTACCGTCCAGGTAGGGCAGCCAGTAAAGGTCCAGCAAACCTCGAAAATGTTCCCACGATCCGGAATAAAGGCCAAAGCGCGCTGCGTAGGGCAGGTAACCCGACGAGCCGTTGGTCTGCTCGTGCGTAAACGTCATGGATCCGTATTCCACATCGCGGCGAACGATTTCGCCCGTGGTGTAAAACAACAGCGCGTGCCAGAAGTCTCGGGGAATGGGTTTGTCGCGCGCGCGGAATTCGCGGGCAATCGCCGCGGTAACAGCGCCAGCCAGCGCGTGCGAAGACTCGTGAAACAGGACTTCAAATCCGTACACCCCGCGATTGCGCGGATCGTGGCTGGAAATCGTGACGTGGATCGGATCGAGTGTGGTGTACGCCCCGAAAGGGCCCCCGTACCAAACAACGTCCACGCGCAGTCGCTGCGCGGGCCACGGCCGCTCGTACACATCCGCGAGCTGGCCGGAAAGCTCTACGCCCATTTTTTGAATCATGGGCGCAACCTGTGCGATCCATTCCCTGTTGGCATGATCCTGCTGCGTCCACCAGTGGGTGCGATAAACGGGCGCGGCGCGTTCCAGCGCTTGGACCAGATCTTGCCGCAACCCGGATTTGCACAACGGCGTAGTTTTCCCTTCCAGATCGGGACAGGCTTGCATCGCAGACAGTTGATTGTTGATGATCTCCATGTCGCCATTCAGAAGCAGGTCACGGCCGGCCAAATCCTTGGTGTAGAAAGCGACGGCATCCTGCCAGGCGCGAATATCCGCCTCCGGGAAATCGGTCAGCGTCACGGGAACTTCGTCGGGTTGTGCCGCCCCCCGAACTGTTTCCGTCGAGGAGGAATTGCTCTTTAGCAGCCGCGCTTGAAGATAAAGAAAGTGATGCAGATTCACCCAAAAGCCGCTGTGCAATTCAAAAACGGGAAGGGGCGATTCCGTGCCGGATGTCTGGGTCGTCGCGAGTTGCGCTGCGCTGTTCACCGGCCCCGTTTTCGCGGACGCGGCGGCAAGCAGCATGAGCGGCGCGGCCAGGACTATTGGCAGAAGCTGTTGCCGGCAGAGAAGGGCCATGGTTGACCTGCCATATTATCGCCAAAAGCGCCATCCGTGCCAGACCTCGGAAAGCGGATCTATATGGATTGAGCACAAAGCGAAGGGCTGCCCGTCCTAAAGCGGGCGACCGCTGCAAAATCAAGTGCGCCGCTCCGTTCCTGTTCTTCCGGACGCAGACGGCATCGCAACTTCCTGGGTATCGTTGCAAACGGAGTGGCATCGGTTGGACTGCGGGTTCAATTGCGACGATGCCGCGAAACTTCACCGAAACATCCGGCGCAACAATTCGGCGCCTTCGTTTCCCGTGATGATTTTTTTTCTCATGAGCAGGGTGATCAGTTCATAAACGATTGGCTGAAGACTGGCATTTGCTTCGGGCACTTTCGGCTCGCGCGCGATCGAAAGCGGCACCGAGGGCGCAGTCGGCGACGGCTGCGCGAAAGGAGCACCAAGCTGGGAGGGCTGTTCACCGCTAAGTTCGGCAAGCCAGGAGCGCAATACGCCCTGATCCTCGCCCCTCATCTTGGTAAACGCGAGCCCCATGCCCATGGAAGTGTGCGCGTAGGTAACGACAGCGTCGGATTCAAACGCACGCGAATCCCGCGCCATGCGAATTCGCGCCACAGTGCCCACAGAGAGCGGGGAAAGCGTATCCACGTAGCAGCCCCCCACGCTCAGGTCTGAGCAGCGTCCGTTCACGCGGATCTGCGCGCGCAGATCGAATACTTCGGCGGACGCAGTGAAGGGAAATCGAGTCTGTGTCCGGCGCTCGGGGCCGCCGCCTTTTGCCTGTTCTTCCGGCAAAGGCGCGGGGAGTACGGTCGGCATGTCAGGGCGATCGGACAATTTTATTCTCAACGCCGCAGAGAACCCCACAGCAGTGGCGTTTAGGTGAATTGGGGGATTCCGCGCTCATTCCTGCGCGGTAATCGGAATGGTGCATCTATTGTGACTCCGGGCAGGATGGACCTGCAAGAAGAAAATATCAGCCAGTGATGCAAGTACGGAAGGGTCAGGAGGGCCCAATTCGCGGATCGGTGATTGTCGCCATACCACCCTGCTTGTCGGCGCCGCGCAGGATTCCGGATGAATCCAGAAAGAACGATCGCCGCCCGGCCTTGCCGTATTCATTTGGGGAGGAAGCCAGCGAGAAGGTCTCCGCTTTATTTGCTCCCTCCTCCGGCAGGCTGCCGGCAGCAGGAATGATTCTGTAGCGAATGGTGTATCCGTCCTTGTTACCGGCCGCCAAATCCGCATCCAGCAGGCTGGCCGTTTCCGGCGAAATTCCGTTGGGCGGCGCAGGCCCCAGCACGGAAAGCGTGTCGGGTAATTTCCCATAAGCGCGGCGATAGGTATCCAGCGCCAGCGCCACCGAATGCAAATCGGCAATCGCGGCATCTTCGCTCGCGTCCAGATCGGCCTGCGCCCATACCTTGGCCATCGCAGGCACGTCAAGCATCATCAGTCCCACGGAAAGCAGCTTCCAGTTTCCGGCTTCGCGCACCAGGCCAAACGTGATCTTGCGCGGGTCTTCTCCGGCGATCGGCACTTCCATAGGAACGAAGGCGAGGTTTTCGCGGATGCGCGTCTCGCCAAGCCGCATTTCCGTGGTGAAGCTGGGACTTTCGCAGCGGATAATTTTTTGGCCGTTGCCGCCGGTTGAGAGCAGCGTTCTTCCCGGCTCCTCCAGCAGGACAAACCTTTTCATCATGGCGGTACGTTGCGCGCCCGAAAGCGTCCGGAAAGCGGTGGCATTTTCAGCCGTCAAGGAATTAGCAAACGCCGCCGAGTCCTGGCGGCAAGCGGCGGACAGCGCATCCGACAGCGCTGTTTCAGGATTTGCAATCGTTTGCTGCTGTTGCAGTTGTGCGAGCGCGACCGGGCCCGAAAGCCCCGCGATCATTGCGATTGCTAGCGCCAATGAGAAGCCGCTGAGTGCTCGCCGCAGCGGACGTCGATTAGTAGCACAGGCTTCAGCCTGTGGGTTTTCGCTCAAGTCAACCCAAACGCCACCGGCTGATGCCTGTGTTACGAGTCGCATATCTTTCACGCCATTCACGATTTCGCTCCGCGCAATATTTCTGCCAGATTCTGCGTGAACTTGGACCGAGGCATGACCTCCGCACATCCCGCCGCGCGCGCCCGTTCCGCCAAATCCGTCTGCACATGAGATAGAAACGCAATCACGCGCCGCGGGTTGCCCGGCCCTTTCGGCGCACACAGCTTCTCCACGGCTTCGAGCGCCCCTTGCTTTGCGTTCAAGTCCACTAGGATGAGCGCCGCCGGGCTCGCCGCCGCCGCTTTTAAAAGTTGTTCGCCGGTGGCTGAGGTTTCCAGCGCCACGCCGGTGTGTTTCGCCGTCTCGAGCACTTTGGCCAGAAAAAACAAATCATCGATCAATGCGATTGCGTCAGCCATGAATTTCATTCCTCACAATTCTTTAAATTCCTGATGTACCACGCGGCCGGCAGCAACACAAGGCGCAGAGAGAAGCGGAGAAGATGCGCGACTTCCGTGGTGATGCTTCCTCTAGAGCTCGGATTGAGTTACAAATGTTTGCTGTCATGGATTCGCTGGAACAAAAAATCCTTGCCGCGTTTGATGGCCCGGGCGCCCCCGTTCTCTCCGACTTGGGCGACGCCGCGATCGTTAAGGACGCGGCGTCGCGACTCGTCGAGCGCGGATGGCTGCGCGCCACGGAATCGCCCGACATGTACGCGCGCACTGAAGACGGACGGCTGCAACTCGCCGCCCCGCGCGACGTCACGATCTATTCGCGTCCCGAATGCCATCTCTGCGAAGAGGCCAAGGAGCAGATTGCTCCCATGCTGAAAGAATTCGGAGCGCGGCTCACCGAAATTAATATAGACGAAGATCCGGAATTGCGCGCGCGTTACGATTACGATGTCCCGGTAATTTTTCTCGGCGCTCGAAAAGCGGCCAAGCACCGCGTCGATCCCGCCCAATTTCGACGCCAGTTGCGCGATGCCAGTGCTTGAGAATTGTTAGTGGCCCGAAACGGTTTTCACGCCGACGGTTTTATCGGGGACGTCGCCTGCCCGGCCTTTAACGCGATCGTACACAGACACAAGCGACGTGGAACCAAGAGCTTCGTTGTAATACGTGGGAATGCCAAGAGCGGTTCTCAGCTCTTCATTGAATCTGCGCATGTTGACGAGTTGTTCGGCGCGCGCTGGAAATTTTCTGCCGTCGTCGGTAAGCAGGAATTTCTGATAGCCGGCGTCCCAGAGGCGCACGAATTGGCCGTTCAGCAGGATGGTGGGGAGAATCGTCATCGTGTAGTGATCGTTGGAAGTGCGGCGAAATTCGGCGCCGCTACCGTATTTTTCGACGCGCATCACGCCGCCGGTGCTGCTTACGGTGAATCCCTTGGCCGATAACGCATCCATCAATTTGGCCGGGAAGTGATCGTTCACATTCCACATAGAATTTAAGAATACGGGCGCCGTGATGGGGTGTAAAGGCAAAAGTCGTTTCGGCCGTCCGGATTTTGGGCGGGCACCTGTTCGATCCATGCGGAGACCTCGAAGAGTCATCGAGGCGCGGCATTGGCTGCGCCCAATCTGGCACTCGAAGTCCGCAGTTAACCGCCACCGCACTCTCCAGACAATAGTCCCAGCCGCACCAGGAAGAATTATCGAGGTTTATGCTAAATTAAATGAAGACAATGGAGCTGGCCCGGCATCTATAAGCGGGCGCGGCCTTTAGTTTTTCGGAGAGCCCTCGGCAGACCTTGCGGCGGAGGGTGGGAATCACACGACACATGAATACGGCGAAAAAGCCTCTTTGGACCGAAGCCTCGGCGACTCCGGGAACAATCGGCAGAAGTGTCCTCGATTGCATCGGAAATACGCCGCTCCTGCGCCTAGAGCGAGTCGGCCCGAATTATCCGAATGTGGAATTTTACGGCAAGGCGGAATGGTTCAATCCGGGCGGCTCCGTTAAAGATCGCCCTGCGCTAGAAATGATTCGCGAGGCGGAACGCTCCGGGCAATTGAAGCCGGGGCAGACCATTCTCGACGCGACGAGCGGGAATACTGGGATCGCGTACGCCATGATTGCGGCTGCGCTTGGCTACCGCGTAAAACTCTGCTTGCCGGCAAGCGCCAGCGAAGAGCGCAAGAAAATTCTGAAAGCGTTTGGCGCTGAACTGGTATTCACTCCGGGCGACGAAGGTTCCGACGGCGCGATTCTACGCGCGCGGGAAATTATCGCCGCCGAGCCCGGCAAATATTTTTATCCCGATCAATACGGCAACCCCGCGAATTGGCGCGCGCATTACAAAACCACCGCAAACGAAATCTGGGAACAGACCGCCGGACGAATTACACATTTCGTCGCCGGGCTCGGCACCAGCGGAACATTTGTTGGCGCCACACGGCGCCTCAAGGAATTTAATCCCGCGATTCGCTGCATCAGCCTGCAGCCGGACGCTTCCTTTCATGGCCTGGAAGGATGGAAGCACATGGCCACGGCAATTGTGCCGGGCATTTATGATGCAAAACTCGCCGATGCGAATCTGGAAGTGGGAACGGAAGAGGCGTATCGCCTGGTCAAGCGCGCCGCGCGCGAGGAGGGATTGTTGTTGAGCCCGAGCGCCGCCGCGGCTCTCGAAGGTTGTTTTCAAGTGGCCGCATCGCTCGGTCCGGACGAGCGCGCCGTCATCGTCACGATTTTCCCCGATTCCGGAACAAAATATCTGAGCGAGCGTTTCTGGGACGAAGTTTAAGTGGCACAGGCACTCTTGCCTGTGCGGTTTTTTGCTATTTTCATTTAGGTCAAGGATTTAAGGTAAGGATCGCGTGCGCGGGTGATCTACAAAACCGCACAGGCAAGAGTACCTGTGCTGCTTTTTCCGCGATCCGCTCGCGCATTGACGCAAAAATCTGAGAGCCGCCAAACAGGTTCTCCCGGAAACAGAGACACTTTATGCTGCTGCTGGCAAAAAAATTGGAACAGGAAATTCGCGATCACGGGGCGAGGGATTATCCGCACGAGTGCTGCGGCGCCATGCTCGGAACCGACGGCGACGCTGCCTGGAGGGAAGTGCGCGCGCTGTTTCCGCTGATCAACCGGCGCGACGATTCCCCCCGCAATCGTTTTTCGATAACGCCAGAGGATTTTCGCGCGGCCGAGCGCGCCGCCGCCGATCGTGGCCTGGACCTCCTGGGGTGGTATCATTCTCATCCGGACCATCCGGCGCGACCGAGCGAATTCGACCGCGAGCATGCCTGGCCGTGGTACAGCTACGTGATCGTGAGCGTGGAAGGCGGCATCCCTAAGGATTTGACATCCTGGCAATTAGAGGATGATCGCGCCAAGTTTCAACCGGAAGTGGTTGTTCCGGAAAGGGTTGCGGGGCAAGGAGAGAAGGACTGAACTGCCTGCTTGAACCTGGAATCGACGTTTGCGCATCCGATACAGTTGATTTGTAAGGCGGACCCCGCGCTTTTTTAGCGAATGTCTAGTGCCAGGTGTGAGACGCCGCCCGAGTCCTTTGAGGAGGAAACGTCCGTATGGCCGTAAAGGTTTTGATTCCGACGCCGCTTCGCCAATTTACCGGAAAGCAATCCAGCATCGAATGTAGCGCGGCAACGGTGGGCGACGCGCTCGGCAGCCTGACGGCGACGTTTTCCGAGTTGCGCAAGCATCTGTATACCGAGGACGGAAAGATTCGTAGTTTTGTGAATGTTTACCTGAACGATGAGGACATACGATTCCTCGACAAGGAAAATACGCGAACCAAAGACGGCGACACGATCAGCATCGTGCCCTCTATTGCCGGTGGTTCCGCGGAACGCGAAGAAAAATAACTCGTATTGAGCTTTCAAAATATATAGGAATGGGCATTTAGAGGAGAACGTCCGTGGCAATTTCGACTGACTCTTTACAGCAGCAGGAAGTAAAGCTTTCCAAAGAAGAGATTCAGCGCTATAGCCGTCACCTGATCATGCCGGAAGTGGGCATGGAGGGGCAGCTCAAGCTCAAGCGCGCCCGTGTGTTGACGATCGGCACAGGAGGCTTGGGCGCGCCGCTCGGGCTGTATCTCGCTGCGGCGGGCGTTGGGCATCTGGGACTCGTTGATTTTGACGTCGTTGATTCCTCCAATTTGCAGCGCCAGGTGACGTTCACCACCGCGGACGTAGGAAAACCAAAGTCCGAAGCGGCCAAAGCGCGGCTTTCGGCGCTCAATCCCGCAATTGAAATCGTGTCCTACGAAACGCGTCTGACCAGCGACAATGCGCTCGAATTGTTCCGCGATTATGACATCATTGTCGACGGGACCGACAATTTCCCCACGCGGTTCCTGGTCAACGATGCCTGTGTGCTGCTCGGCAAGCCGAATGTGTACGGCTCCATCTTCCGGTTTGAGGGACAAGCCACCGTCTTCGGGTATCCGGACGGCCCGTGCTATCGCTGCTTGTATCCGGAACCGCCTCCGCCGGGTCTTGTGCCTTCCCAATACGGCACACTCCAGCACCTGATTTGAACCTGCTCGATCGGCAAGTTACACGTCTCAATTAACTATTTTTTATGTAACGGCTGGCCGTGGTTTACGCTTTGGGGGCGGGGGGAGGAAGGTCGCGGGCCTGCTGCTTGTCCTGAAATCCCGCGGTTTTGTGAGCCCCATCGCAAAAAGGCTTGGTTGCGGAGTGTCCGCAACGGCATAAAGCAATTGCTTCACGGCCGCCAAGCCCGTACGGCTTGCCTTCCATATCGACGAGTTCGACTACTCCCTCGATGCGCAAGGGCCCATCATTGCGGACGGTGATTTTTGT
>Ga0207040_1089_pt1 | contig 28178 bp, 15 predicted proteins | sample Alteio_BWMinCont_72_FD_153279 | JGI IMG/M metagenome (GOLD analysis project Ga0207040, IMG submission 153279) | Enriched cells from forest soil in Barre Woods Harvard Forest LTER site, Petersham, Massachusetts, United States -... | ecosystem: Environmental > Terrestrial > Soil > Temperate forest >... | reverse complement strand
TCCCGCACCGTGAACGGTTGCCAGTCTCCGTAGTCAAAGAAAATCCCATCGTTAATCGCTGCTATGCCTTCAACGAGACATCCCAGCATTTTTTTGTCAAGGACAAAGATCATCCCTACGTTCAGGAAAAACCATTCGACTGGATCCGGGGATACCAGGTCGGAGGCAAATCGTTATTGTGGGCCAGGCAGACGCAGCGCTGGAGCCGTTTTGATTTTGAAGGCCCCGGCCGGGACGGGTTTGCGGTAGAATGGCCGATCAGCTATGATGAACTCGCTCCCTGGTATTCGCATGTGGAATTATTTGCCGGCATCAGCGGAAATAAGGATGGCCTGGAGACGCTGCCGGATGGAGAGTTTCTTCCGCCATGGCAAATCAACTGCGTGGAAAAAGAGGTACAGGCGCGGATCATGGCCAATTTTCCCAATCGCTATGTTGTCCAGGGCCGTTGCGCCCACCTGACCGAGCCCCAGCCCATCCATAAGCTGCAGGGCCGAAACGCCTGCCAGGCCAGAAGCCTTTGCGAGCGGGGATGTCCCTTCGGCGGATATTTCAGCTCCAATTCAACCACCCTCCCCTGGGCTGCCAAAACGGGCAATCTGACCCTGCGTCCCGATTCAGTCGTGCACTCCCTGTTGTTCGATGAACAAAAAGGGCGGGCAACGGGAGTCCGGGTTGTCGATGCGCATACCCTGAAGAGCGTGGAATATTACGCGAAGATCATTTTTGTCAACGCGGCCTGCCTCAATTCCAATCTTATTTTGTTGAATTCTACGTCTCGGAGGTTTCCGCAGGGATTCGGAAACGACAATAGCCTCCTGGGAACTCATGTGTGTTTTCACAACTACCGGGGAAATGTATCCGCTTCCTACGATGGCCCCGAAGACAAATATTATTACGGCCGAAGACCTACTCAGCCGATGATGCCGAATTTCCGGAATGTCCACCAGCAGGACACGGATTTTCTCCGGGGATACATGGTCCATTTCAGCGCAGGGCGCGGTCGCTCCTGGCCGACTAATGGGGCGCCTGAAATCGGTAGCGACTTTAAAGATGCCATTACCGAAGCCGGGGATTGGGACATTTTCGCCATGATGCAAGGCGAAACCGTTCCTAAGAAAACCAACCATGTGCGTCTAAGCCCTGATCAGCGGGATGCCTGGGGTATTCCTCAACTAGTCACTTCCGTCGGATACGATGAAAATGATGAGCGCGTGCTGAAGGACTTTCTGACGCAGACGGCGGAAATGCTGGACAAGGCCGGGTGTCGGAATATCCAGCAGGTCGACACGAAGCAGGCGCCGGGCCTGGACATTCATGAGATGGGAGGCTGCAGGATGGGCAAGGATCCGAAAACCTCCCTGCTGAACCGCTGGAACCAATTCCATGCGAGCCCCAACGTATTCGTAACCGATGGGTCCTGTATGGTTTCGACCAGCACGCAGAATCCGTCGCTCACGTTTATGGCCATCACCGCGAGGGCGGCCAACCATGCAGTCGAAGAATTAAAGAAGGGAAATATATAATTGGCCGGGCACGCCCCGACCGCCATTGATAAACCAAGCAGTTGCCGTCTGCAAAGGCGGTCACTGCACCATCCATTCACCACATGCCGGGCGATACGACTGGAATCAATAACCGGGCCGACAAGCTGAATCATTACGACGCCATTGTCGTGGGTTCTGGCATCAGCGGTGGCTGGGCTGCCAAAGAACTCACGGAAAAAGGGCTTCGGGTGCTGATGCTGGAAAGAGGAAGGAATTTTGAGCACCTGAAAGATTACCAGTCAGCGTCCAAGGATCCCTGGGAATTTCCGCACCGGGGGCGCGCCACGCAGGCACAGTTGGCGGAAAGACCAATCATTGCCCGGACCTGGGGAACCTATGAGCCCATCATGGATTATTGGGCCAAGGATATAGATTGCCCGTATACGGAAATCAAACCGTTTAAGTGGTGGAGGGCTTACCAATTGGGTGGCCGTTCGATACTCTGGGGCCGGCAAAGTTATCGCTGGAGCGACCTGGATTTTGAAGCCAACTCCAAAGATGGCATTGCCGTAGACTGGCCGATCCGGTACCGGGACATCGCTCCCTGGTATGATCGCGTCGAAAGCTTCATTGGCGTCAGCGGCTCCCTGGAGGCCATACCCCAACTTCCCGACGGTCGTTTTTTGCCTCCGATGGAAATGAATTGCGTCGAAAAGGACGTGGCGGACCGGATCAAAGCCAAGTATGCCGGCCATCGCCACATGATCATCGGCCGGGTCGCGAACCTCACCGCCCCCATACCGGAGAGAACTGCTTGCCAGTTCCGCAATCGGTGCTGGGAAGGATGTCCCTTCGGCGGCTATTTCAGCACGCAGTCTTCCACCCTTCCGGCCGCTATGAAAACCGGGCTATTGACTGTACGTCCCTGGTCGATCGTTACCCGGATCGTATTTGATAAGGACAAGAAGAAAGCCAAGGGCGTGGAAGTCCTGGATGCCGAAACCAATCAAACCTATACATTCAGCTCAAAACTCGTTTTTCTAAATGCTTCGGCGTTGAACAGTGCCTGGGTTCTCATGAACTCAGCAACGGATATTTGGCCTCAAGGGCTGGGGAGCAGCTGCGGTGAGTTGGGTCACAATATCATGGATCACCACTACAATATCGGAGCTTCCGGGGTGGCACCCGGTTATGAAGACAAATACTATTATGGAAGAAGACCGAACGGCATTTATATTGTCCGGTTTGCCAATACCCCGGGAGACCGCAAGCGGGATTTCCTCCGTGGGTTCGGCTATCAGGGAGGAGCGAGCCGGGAAGGATGGAGTCGCAACGTGGCCGAAATGTCCGTGGGAGCCGGATTCAAAGAAGCCCTGACAGAGCCGGGCCAGTGGGGTATGGGCGTTACGGGATTTGGTGAGACCTTGCCTAACCATGAAAACAAGATCAGTCTCGATCCGGTCCGAAAAGACAAGTGGGGATTGCCGATCCTGGCCATGGATGCGGAATTGAAAGAAAACGAAAAAAGCATGCGAAAAGATGTACTGGCAGAAGCACAGGCCATGCTGGAATCTGCCGGCGTTCAGGAAATCAGGACCTGGGATGGCGGCCACGAGATCGGCGATGGAATTCATGAAATGGGATCCGCGCGCATGGGTAAGGATCCGAAGACTTCCGTCTTGAATTCCCATAACCAAGTTTGGGAAGCACCCAACGTATTCGTGACCGACGGAGCCTGCATGGTGTCCTCCGCCTGCCAGAATCCATCCCTGACTTATATGGCCCTGACCGCGCGGGCAGCAGATTATGCCGTTTCGGAATTGAAAAAGGGTAATATATAATGACCACCTGTTGCAGAAAATAAATCATGTCGGGAGACACTACCTATATTAATACGAAGGCCCAGGAGCAACATCGATTCGATGCGATCGTGATCGGCTCGGGCATCAGCGGCGGCTGGGCGGCCAAGGAATTGTGTGAGCAAGGCTTGAAGACCCTGGTTTTGGAAAGAGGCCGGAATGTCGTTCACCTGAAGGATTACCCCACGGCCACCATGAATCCCTGGGAATTTCCCCACCGCGGCGAAATGCCCCGGCAATTCGTGAAGGACAACCCCCTCATTACCGAAGCAGCCGGCTTTGGTGAGGACACCGCGCATTTTTTCATACGCGATAAAGATCATCCCTACGTCCAGGAAAAGCCATTCGAATGGATCCGGGGCTACCAGGTAGGCGGAAAATCCCTGATCTGGGGCAGGGCCTGTCCCCGGTGGAGTCAATTCGAATTCACTGCGCCGGAACGATACGGATATGGTATCGCCTGGCCGATTACCTATGAGGAGATTGCGCCCTGGTATTCGCACGCAGAGTTATTTGCCGGGATTTGCGGCAACCGGGACGGGCTCGAAGCCATGCCCGATGGCGAGTACCTTCCGCCCTTCGATTTCAATTGCGTGGAAAAGGACCTGCAGACTTCGTTGCAGTCCAAATACCGTGACCGGTTCATGATCCAGGGCAGGTGGGCTCAATTGACGCAACCCACCGCCCTTCACTTGGAGCAGGGGAGGGGACGATGCCAGGCCCGCGACCTTTGCATGCGCGGTTGCCCGTTCGGAGGATATTTCAGTTCAGTTTCCTCGACCTTACCCTGGGCATTGCGTACGGGCAATCTGACTATCAGGCCTTATTCCGTCGTACATTCCATAATTTATGACGATAAGAAAGGCAAAGCCATTGGCGTGCGCATTGTCGATGCCCAGATCCGGCAAAGCGTTGACTATTATTCGCGGATCGTATTTGTAAATGCGTCGGCATTAAACAGCAACCTCATCTTGCTTCATTCCACGTCCAACCGGTTTCCGCAGGGTTTTGGAAACGACAATGGCCTGCTGGGCAAATATGTCTGTTTCCAGAATTACCGGGGTTCGGTCAACGGGGATATCGAAGGCTATGAGGACCGGTATTATTATGGCCGGCGAACGGCGGAATGCATGATGGCCAATTTCCGGAACCTCCATAAACAGGATACGGATTTCATGGGTGGCTACATGGCCTTTATGGGAGCCTGGCGGGACCGGGGTGACGGGCAGCACGCCGAAGTGCAGGTTGGGGCTTCCTATAAGGAGGCGATGAGCGAAGCCGGTGCCTGGCATGTCTATATGTATATGCAGGGAGAGACCGTTCCGCAATTCAACAACCAAGTCAGTCTCAGCGCGGATCAAAAGGATGCCTGGGGAATTCCTTTACTGGTAACTTCCGTCGGCTACGTCGACAACGATGAGCGCCTGCTCAAAGATTTCCTCATCCAGGCCTCGGAGATGTTGGACAGCGCTGGCGTAAAGAAAATCAATCAACACGACAACCACTGGGCGCCGGGCCGGGACATTCATGAAATGGGAGGATGCCGGATGGGGAAAGATCCCAAGACCTCCTTGCTCAATGGCTGGAATCAATTCCATACCTGCAAAAATGTTTTTGTAACGGATGGAGCTTGTATGACCAGCACGGCCAACCAAAGCCCGTCCATTTTGTATATGGCACTAACGGCCAGGGCTGCCCGCCATGCGGTGGAGGAATTGAAAAAAGGTAACTTATAATATTCACTGTAACAATAAACCTTCAATTATGAACAGAAGAGAAGCATTATCCAGCGTGGCGCTCCTGCTGGGTGGCAGCATCATCGGGGCGGAGGCCTTCCTGTCCGGATGCCGGCCTGCTCACAAGTTCGGAGAAGCGGGGCTTAATTTCTCCCCCGACGATATCGCCTACCTGGATGAAGTCGGCGAAACCATTTTGCCTGCGACTTCTTCGCCGGGCGCGAAGGACGCCAAGATCGGCGAATTCATGCATACCATCGTCAATGATTGCTACGAAGAAAAGGACCAGAAGATCTTTTTAGACGGCATGCAGCAGTTGGACGATGCCTGCAAGAAAAAGACGGGAAAGGGATTTATGGACTGCGATGCGCAGCAACGTCATGATTTCCTGGTTGACCTGGACAAGGAATCCAAAGATTACCAGAAGAAGAAATCGGATTTTGACCGTCAGCAGGACGAAAAAGCCAAGGGAAACCCGGGGTATAAGAAGGAAGAGATGCCCACGCACTATTTCATCATGATCAAGCAGCTCACGCTCTGGGGATATTTCACTTCAGAACCTGGGGCCACCAAGGCACTTCGCTATGTGGCTGTTCCGGGCCGGTATGAAGGCTGTATCCCTTACAAGAAGGGCGACAAAGCCTGGGCGACCTAGGATCAACCGGGTTTTCAACCGGTGGATTCCGCCGAAAAGGCCATTTCCCGGTTGGCGAGTGTCCAAATTCCCTCTTTTCCCTAGGGGCGTTACCTCGCGTTTTGCCAACCAATCCCAGTGATATGTGTTCAGAATACACATTATGTAATTGGTTAATGATGAGAAGAAAATGTTAAAAAAATATTATTTTTTATTCATTAAATCTGTAAATTCACCATTATTTTCACTGTTTTAAATCATTAACTATCCTGCTTATGCCATTCAAGACTAACGTACTTGCCAGCTATTGCTGCGTAGTACTGTCATTGCTATTTAGCAGCGGCCTGCTTGCTCAGAAAACAGTTACCGGAAGAGTAACTAGTAACGCAGACAAACAACCCATCGCGGGGGCTACGATTCAGGTGAAAGGCACCCGGGTAGCCACCCAGACTCTCGGAGATGGGACCTTCTCCATCAACGTTCCGCACGACAACAGCGCACTCGTCATTACCGTGGTCGGCTTTGAGCCGTACCAGGTGGGTTTGGCGGGCCGGAACAGCTTGGGGGATATTCCCCTCGTTGTTTCCACCACTTCCCTCAATGACGTGGTCGTAACGGGGTACACGGCTCAGCGGAAAAAAGACATTACGGGTGCCGTTGCCGTCGTTAACGTTAAAGACCTGAAAAGCGTTCCCGGTACCAGTGCCGAGTCGCTGTTGCAAGGCCAGGCAGCTGGAGTGACGGTTATTAATTCCGGTCAGCCGGGCGGAGGCAGCAACATCCGGATCCGGGGCATTACTTCCATTGGAAATGTGAACCCGCTGGTCATCATAGATGGTGTGGAAAGCAGCATGCATGATATGAACATCGATGATATTGAAAGCATTCAGATTTTGAAGGATGCAGGCGCAGTAGCCATTTACGGGATACAGGGATCCAACGGGGTGGTCATTATCACCACCAAGCACGGCAAAGGAAAACCATCCGTCAGTTACGATGCGTTCTATGGGACTCAACGACCCCTGAAGAATGGCTTTAACCTGGGCGGCAGCCAGGAATATGCGGATGTACTCTGGCTCCAGGATTACAACAACGGACTGATCCCGGGCAACACCTGGTTTGGCCAAGGTGGAGCCACTTATGCACCCCCAACCCTTCCGGCCTACCTGCAGCCGACTCCGTTCAAAAATGCAACAGGGACACCCAATCCGAACTACACTGCCGATCAAGCTTTGTCCACCTATGATATAGTGAATAACCAGATCACTAAGACCAACCTGGTCGGTACGGACTGGTTCCATGAAGTTTTCAAACCCGCTCCCTGGACTCAACATACAATTTCTGTCGGAGCCGCCAGTGAAAAGTCCTCTTACTTTGTCTCCTTCTCCTACCTGGACCAGGAAGGGACCTTGCTCAACACCTATTTAAAAAGGTATAGCGCCCGCGCCAATACTACGTTCAATGTGAAAGACCACATCCGGGTTGGAGAAAACCTGTGGGTCTACTGGAAGGCAAACCCGACGATCTCCAATCAGAACGAAGGGAATGCCATTTCCCTTTCCTACCGGATTCCTCCGCTGATTCCCGTGTATGATGCGATTGGGAACTACGCCGGTACGCACTCGTTCACCATCAATAACTCGGGTAATCCCGTGGCTGACCAGGTTCGTGGTGAAAACAACCTGGGCAACGACGTGGAAATGAACGGAAATGCCTTTGTGGAAGCAGATTTCCTGAGGCATTTTACGATCCGCACCAGCATCGGTGGAAACTTCGACAATTACTATTACTATTATTTCCAGTACACACCATATGAAAATGCCGAAGGAAGCACGGCTACCAACGTATTTACGGAAGGGTCCGGCTGGAACTCCACTTGGGTATGGACCAATACGCTGTCCTACACCCAGAACTTCGGCGACCTGTCCGTCAAGGCGCTCGTCGGAACGGAAGCAAAAGAGTACAACGGCCGCGGCCTGAGCGGACAGGAGTCGAATTATTTCTCGACCAATCCTTCCTACTGGACCTTGGCTACAGGGAACCCTGCCACCCAGGCAGTTTTCAGTGGCGGCCCCTATCACAGCACGCTGTATTCCCAATTCGGTCGCGTAGATTTTGGCTGGCAGGACAAGTACCTGGTTAGCGGTACAATACGTCGGGACCAGTCTTCCATTTTTGCTCCTGGACAGCAGACGGGTATATTCCCCTCCGTTTCTGGCGGTTGGAGAATTTCGAAAGAAGATTTCATGAAAGGAGTTACCTGGTTGAACGACCTCAAGATCCGGGGCAGCTGGGGTAAATCCGGTAACCTGTCCAACGTACCGACAACCAACCCATACAACCTGGCTTCACAGGGAGCTTTTAATTCCTTTTATGATATAAACGGGACCTCTAATTCCTCGGTGCTGGGCTTCTATTCCAGCCAACTGGGGAACGGCTTTACGACCTGGGAAAATGACATCCTCTCGGATGTAGGTATCGACGCCAGCGTAGGTCATTTCGATCTTACCGCCGACTGGTTTAAGAAAAAGATCAGCGGTCTCTTATTTCAGACCCAGCTTCCCCAGACCGTGGGTGGCGCCTCTCCTCCTTATGTTAACTTCGGGGATATTCAGAACGTAGGAGTCGACGGAGCCATCACCTATCACGGCATGGTGAACCGCGATTTCCATTTTGACATCATGGCAACGGCCACCCATTATGTCAGCAAAGTGGTTGATTTGCCCAATGGTATCCAGTACTACGATAATTTCACCAATGCAGGCTCCAACCGTATCGGGGCCTTTACCCGGATTCAACCTGGTCATTCTGTAGGTGAATTCTTCGGTTATAAGGTCATCGGCTATTTCGCAAATGCGGCGGATGTGTCAAAATCCCCCACCCAGGGAGGAGCAGCTCCGGGGGCATTCAAATACCAAGATGTGAACGGAGACGGCACAGTCGATGCGAACGACAGAACTTGGATCGGCGATCCCAATCCCAAGCTGACCTATGGGCTTAATTTATCGGCCGCCTGGAAGAGTTTTGATTTCTCCGCCTTCTTCTATGGGTCTTACGGCAACAGCGACTTCAATTACGTCAAATACTGGATTGATTTTCCTCAGGTGTTCGAAGGAGCAGTCAGCAAAGACCTGATATCGAATTCCTGGTCACCCACCAACCTCAATCCGAAATATCCGCAGATCACGAGCGCAGCTTCTTTCAGCAATGCCAACGTCGTAAATTCCTGGTATGTGGAGCCCGGATCTTATTTCCGGCTGAAATCTCTGAATATCGGGTATAGCATTTCTCCGGCGGTTCTCCGCCACGTAGGGATTGAAAAATTGCGGTTCTACGTACAAGGAGCCAATTTGTTTACGATTACCAAATACACGGGCCTGGACCCGGAATTGCAAGGTTCCAACCTGGGAGACCAGACCAATTTTGGAATTGACCTGGGCAACTACCCCGCCAATCAAAAGACCTATATTATCGGCGTAAATCTGAATTTCTAAGCAACTAAATGAGCATTTTTAACGTTTATTTTAAACGGACCATTAACACAATTTCCACTATATGAAAAGGTTAAAATACAGATTCATCCTTCCAGGCTCGATCGCCTTGATTGCTTTGCTGTTTGCCTGTGGAAAGAATTTTCTTAATAAGCCACCCATTGGGGTGCTTAGCCCGCAAATTCTTGCCAATTACGCCGGCGTTCAGGGATTGCTGATCGGCGCCTATTCCGATCTAACCGGAGAGGGGACTTCCCAAGGCGGTTCCTGGGGCTCCGCAGCCGACAACTGGGTATATGCCAGTGTGGTCGCCGATGATGCCTACAAAGGCTCGACCACTTCGGACCAGCCGGATATCATTCAATACCAGCAATGGCAGGCCTTGGCCACCGGCGGGTACATCGCCCAGAAATGGGGAGCCATGTACGACGGCGCACAAAGAGCCAACGATGTGATCCGCACGATGCGCATAGCGACTGGACTTTCAGGCCCCGATACAGTGGAATTCCTCGCTGAAGCTCGTTTCCTGCGCGGATTCTTCCATTTTGAATTGCGCAAAATGTTCTGGTATGTACCCTATGTTGATGAAACGATAACTTATAATAACAACAACTACAATGTTCCTAACAATAGTTCGGGGACCTATATCGACATCTATCCGAACATTGAGGCGGATTTCACGTACGCGATGACTAATTTGCCCGCTACCCAACCCAACAAGGGACAGGCTAACAAATGGGCAGCGCAGGCTTTCCTCGCCAAAGTGTATATGTTTGAAGGAAAATATTCGCAGGCGCAAACCCTCCTGGACCAGCTTATTTCTAGTGGTGTTACCGCAAAAGGCATTCCCTATGCCCTGCAGGCCAACTATGCGCAAAATTTCAATCCAGACCCGGGAGCCAAGAACACTTCGGAATCGGTATTTGCCGTGCAAATGTCCGTCAATGACGGATCGGGTCCCGGCGGTGGAAAAGCCTACGGCGATAACCTGAACTTCCCTTATGGCGGCGGCCCCGGCGCTTGCTGCGGATTTGATAATCCTACGCAGGATCTGGCTGACGCGTTCAAAACTAGCGGCGGTTTGCCCCTGCCGCTCACTGGTGCAGGCGCTTTCAATACCGGCCTGCATGTCAGCGACCAGTCGGCTACTCCATACGCGGGTACCCTGGATCCCCGGATTGACATAACCATGGGGCGCGCGGGAGTACCTTACCTGGACTGGGGACCCCATCCGGGAGACAAATGGATTCGCAGCCCATCAGACGATGGTCACTTTAGCCCAAAAAAGAATGTATACGCGAAAGCCGTTCAGGGAACCTTGTCCGATGGCTCGAGCAATTGGGCGAATGTTGAGCTCGATGCGGTTAACATCAACCTGATTCGTTTCGCTGATATCCTTCTATGGGATGCTGAGTGCAATGCGATTACGAACACGCCGGCTAGCCTGGCGCAGGCTGAAACCTATGTGAATATGATTCGTACCCGGGCAGCCAGCAATGTTGGCTGGGTGTATTCAAATGGCGCCTTTGACGCTCCAACCTATACCTACAAAGGTGGGACTATCCCAGCGGACAACTATGCGATCAACCCCTATCCTGCGGGATATTTCAGCACCGGAACCATCGCGATGCAGGCGATCATCATGGAAAGAAGGCTGGAACTGGCTGAAGAAGGCCACCGGTTCTTTGACTTGCAGCGCTGGCAGCTGGTCGGCAATCCCGTATTCCCGACGCCAGGTTCCAATTTCATGACGACTACGCTGAATACCTATTCTGGCATTGAGAATCAGTGGCACCCGGCGCAGTATCCGGCGAATCTCAAGTTCACCACGGCAAAATGCGAGTATTATCCGATTCCGCAGCAGCAGATTGATGCGGAAAATTCAGGCGGCGTGATCCGGTTGAAGCAAATTCCCGGATATTAGTTGAATCATCAAATTTAATAGGCGCGGGCCTATATACGGAGACCGTCTCAAAACACCAGAGACGGTCTCTTTTTTTCTTGCTGATCCGGACCTGAATTATCAACCAATAAGGCATCTTGCCGGATCAAGTTTCATGCACTTGGATGCAATCACCCAAATCCAGCGAAAGACATTTGTTTTCCTTTGTGTTCTCAATAACAAGAGCTTCACTTTTATTTACTGATTAGGCGATAAATGGATGGAACATTTTTTTTGCGTGTGTTGCGATCGCCGGTTTTATAGACAGGGAGCGCCCGGCATTTAACAAAAAATAGCCAGTACGCAAGACGTTTTTATCATAAATTGTTTCGAGAAAAATCCCCAATGGTTTCTACTAAAAGAGCGCGCACCGCTTGCCTCTGGCTGATATGTACGCTCTGTTTTTGTTCCTGCACGCACCATACCTTATTTCAATTGGTCTCTCCCGACCATTCTGGCATTCACTTCAACAACCAAATCATAGAAAACGATTCGATAAACCCCCTGGACATGACCAATATTTATAACGGGGGCGGCGTGGGGATCGGAGATTTCAACCAGGATGGCCTGCCGGACATCTATTTCACGGGCAATATGGTATCCAATAAATTGTACCTGAACCGGGGAGACTTCAAATTTGACGACATCACCGAAGAAGCCGGAGTTGACGGGGCAGGGGAGTGGTGCCGCGGCGTCGCGGTAGTGGATATCAATAACGACGGCTGGCCTGATATTTATGTTTGCGCGACCATCAAAAGCAATCCCCTGCAAAGAAGAAACTTGCTTTATATCAACCAGGGATTGGATAAAAATGGGGTCCCCCATTTTAAGGAAATGTCAAAAGAGTATGGCCTGGGGGATACGCTATATTCCACGATGGCCGCATTCTTTGATTACGACAACGACGGCGATCTGGACATGTACCTGACCGTAAACAATATTCCCAAGGGGTACAATGCCAGCCAGTACCGGCCCATCGTCACGGACGGCTCCTTTCCGAGCACGGGAAAATTGTACCGGAATGACTGGAATGATTCCCTGAAGCACCCGGTATTTACCGATGTCTCCAAACAGGCCGGCATCACCATCGAAGGGTTTGGACATGACGTGACGATCGCGGACATCAACCACGACGGCTGGAAGGACATTTACGTCAGCAATGATTTCATCGGGGATGATATTTTATATATCAATAACCACGATGGAACATTCACTGATAAGGTAAAAAGTTATTTCAAGCACACTTCCGCCAACGGCATGGGCCAGGATATCGAAGACATCAACAATGATGGACTGGCCGACGTGGTGGAGCTGGACATGGATCCTCCGGATAATTACCGGAAGAAATTATTTCAGGGGAGCAACAACTACCGGGCCTACCAGAACTCGGATTATTTCGGGTACCAATACCAATACCCCCGAAATAGCCTCCAACTCAATCAGGGACCGCGGGTCAACGCAAACGATTCGGCGGGGGATCCCATATTCAGCGATATTGGCTTTTTTAGTGGGATTGAAGCCACGGACTGGAGCTGGACTCCCCTGGTTGTCGACTTTGACAACGATGGCTACCGTGACATCATCATTACCAACGGCTATCCCAAAGACGTGAATGATCACGATTTTATCAACTTCCGGACCCAGGCCACGGCCCTCGCATCGAAGCAATTCATCCTGAGCCAGATCCCCCAGATAAAGATTCACAGCTTCGCCTTTCGCAATAACGGAGACCTCAGTTTTGCCGACGTATCCGACCAATGGGGCTTGATGACGCCCCGGTTTTCCAATGGAGCCGCCTACGCGGACCTGGACAACGACGGGGACCTGGACCTCATTGTGAATACCATCGGCGATCAAGCGTCCATTTACCGAAATATGTCCCGGGAAAGGGACAAAGACCATAACCATTACCTCCAGATCCGGTTTCGCGGTGACAGCCTCAACCGGAATGGAATTGGAGCCTGGGCCGAGTTGCACTATAACCAGGGCGCCCAGCAGGTATATGAAAACAACCCGTACCGGGGTTATTTGTCCACCATTGAAAACATGGCGCATTTCGGTTTGGGAAAGACCACGCTGGTGGATTCGGTCTTGATCAAGTGGCCAAACGGGAAAATGCAGCTGCTGCGCCAGGTGGCCGCGGATCAGCAGTTGACGGTTTCGATCGCCGACGCCCGGGAGCCCTATTCCTTTCAGCATCCGGTTTTAGACAGCGGTGCAACCTTCCGGGATGTCACCCGCTCCCTGGGCATCCAATTTGAGCAAAAGGAAAAAGATTTCATCGATTTCAACCTGCAAAAAATGCTGCCGCACAAGTTTTCCGAATACGGCCCGGCCCTTGCCGTGGGAGACGTCGATGGAAACGGCCTGGACGACATCGTATGCGGGGGATCCGCGTTCAACAGCGCCCAAATCTTTCTCCAGCAGCCCGATGGTCGATTCATTCAAAAGCCATTGTTGCCTGACCCCGTGGCGGCAAAAAAGATGTCGGACGACGAAGGGATCCTGCTCTTCGACGCGAATGGGGACGGGCACCCGGACCTCCTGATCGCTAGTGGCGGGTATGAAAATGAGCCCAACAGCCCCGCGTACCAGGACCATTTGTATATCAACGACGGCAAGGGGAATTTTACGGAAGACAGCGGGGCGCTGCCCAGGAATTTCACCAGCAAATTCTGCGTGCGGGCAGCCGACTATGACCACGATGGCCGACTGGACCTGTTCATCAGCGGAAGAGTGGATCCGGGCCGTTACCCGGAGCCCGTATCGAGTTTTATTTATCACAATGATTCCCGCGATGGCCGAGTCCGGTTTACCGATGTTACGTCCACCGTGGCTAAGGATCTGTTGCATATCGGAATGGTTTGCGACGCAAGCTGGACGGATTTTGACAACGACGGTTGGCCCGACCTCGTGCTGGCCGGCGAATGGATGCCCGTTACCTTTTTGAAAAATGATCACGGCGTATTTCGAAACATCACGGCGGGATCCGGCGTGGCCGACAAATTGGGCTGGTGGAACAGCATAGCTGCCGGTGACTTTGATAACGACGGCCATATCGATTTTATCGTAGGTAACCTGGGCCTGAATAGCTATTACCGGGGAGATGCGGAACATCCCGTGCGGGTCTATGGAAAAGACTTTGACCACAACGGGGTCTATGACATGATCCCTTCCTTATACCTACCGGACCAGCATGGCCAACGCAAAGAGTTCCCGGCCGAAGGCCGCGACGACCTGCTGAAGCAGATCAACGCGATGCGCAGGAAATTTCCGGATTACAAATCCTATGCCCAGGCAACCATGGATCAGGTACTTACCGAAGACCAGCGAAAAGGGGCCACCATCCTGGAAGCCAACTATTTTCAGACCAGCCTGCTGCACAACGATGGGAACGGCCATTTTACGCTCATTCCGTTGCCTTCGCAGGCCCAGTTTTCGCAGATCAACGGGATCGCGGTGGGAGATTTTGACGGCGACGGCAACCTGGACCTCGTGCTCAATAGCAATGATTTCGGCACAGAGCCCAATGTAGGCCGTTACGACGCGATGAACGGGCTATTCCTGAAAGGCGATGGAACAGGAAACTTTTTTCCGGAAAGCATTTGGCAAAGCGGCATCTTCATTCCCGGTGATGGGAAAGGCCTCGTGACCCTTCGCGGAGCCTCGGGACATTGCCTGCTGGCCGCGGGCCAGAACCGGGGGCCATTAAAAATATTTGAATTGAAAAAAAATCTCGTTAGCGCTTCGGTTGGCCGGGATGATATAGCGGCGTTAGTGAGCCTGAAGAATGGCCGGACCCGGAGGGAAGACTTGTCCTATGGCTCGTCCTTTCTTTCCCAGTCCGGTCGTTTTCTTTTGCTGGATGATTCGGTGATCGACGTGGAGCTCATCGATAGCCGGGGAAACAAAAGAAAGCTGCCAGTTCCTCGTAAATAAAAAAGGTCGCTTCTGGAGCAACCTTTGTCGATTATACTATTTGATTCCGATTTGATCAATGACCGTAACCCACATATCCCTGGGTCGCTTTGCATCCGCTCCGGTCAGAGTTCCGGTAGGTCGCACAAGAAATCAGGCTCGTCATAACCGTGGCGAGAAGTACGAAGATTAAAATTGCCTTTCTCATTTTTGGGTATTTAAATTAAAAATTTTCCTGGGTTGAACAGATCACCAGGTAATTCAGAGGAACGGAAACGAAAGACAAAACTATTTTCTCAGGATAAAGAGGTTCGGCCTAGAAGGAGTTAACAAAATAACGACAAAAAAACCGATTTTGCAAGTGCGGCAATGGAGTCCAGTTGAAATCATAAGCTATTGATTATCAATGTAAATATGATCAAATTCCAAATTCCTTGAAAGTTCATTTTATTGCTTTGGGCGGTAGTGTCATGCATCAGCTCGCCATCAGCCTTCGCCGCAAGGGCTATCAGGTCAGCGGCAGCGATGACGAGATTTATGAGCCTGCCCGCTCCAACTTGGCCGAATATGGGCTGCTTCCTCCAGCAGATGGCTGGTATCCGGAAAGACTCGACCCAGATTTGGATGCGGTGATTGTCGGCATGCACGCCAAGGCGGACAATCCCGAGTTGAAGAAAGCCCGGGAACTGGGGATCCCCATCTATTCTTTTCCAGAGTACGTTTACCAGGAAAGTCGGGACAAAATTCGTGTGGTGGTTGGGGGAAGTCACGGCAAGACCAGCACGACGGCCATGATCATGCACGCGCTTCGCCGGAGCGGCCGGTCCTTCGATTACCTGGTCGGAGCCCGGCTGGAAGGATTCGCCCAATCGGTGGACATCACCGACGCGCCTATACTGATCTGTGAAGGAGACGAATATCCGGCCAGTTCGCTCGAGAAAAGGCCGAAATTTCATTTTCTCGCTCCGCATATTGCGATCCTTACCGGGATTGCCTGGGACCATATCAACGTCTTTCCCCGCTTTGACCTTTACCTGGAACAATTCCGCATATTCATCGGCAAGATTGAACCGGGTGGATTGCTGATCTATAATGACACGGATCCTGTATTGCAAAGGCTGATCCAGGAACGCGTCTGGCCCGACCTGCGCCTACGGCCCTACGGAATACCGGAGTACCGGATCCAGAACGGAAAGACGATCGTAACCCTGGAAGGGGAGGAATCCAGCCTGCGCATTTTCGGGAAGCATAATCTGCTCAACCTGCACGCAGCCTATTGGGTGGTCCGGGAATTGGGGTTGGATACCCGGTCCTATATGGCGTCGATGAGCGATTTTGCCGGGGCAGCTAAAAGGCTTGAACTGCTGGCCTCCCAAAATGGATCTCAGTTGTTCCGGGATTTTGCGCACGCCCCGTCTAAAGTCCGGGCGAGCATCGCTGCCGTCAAGGAGCAGTTTCCCGGCCGAAACCTGATCGCCGTCTTGGAACTCCATACCTACAGCAGCCTGAACGCCGACTTTCTCTCGGAATACCGTGGAAGTTTGGATCAGGCCGACCGGGCTGCCGTGTTTTATTCCCGCCATGCGCTGGAACTTAAGGGTATGCCCGTCCTGGAGGAATCCGTCGTTCGAGAAGGATTTGAAAAAGCATCACTCGAAATCTTCCAGGAGAGAAGGGGCCTGGAGCAATGGATATCCTCTCAATCGCTCGAACATTCGAACCTGCTGCTCATGAGCTCCGGCAATTTCGAGGGCCTCGATCTGGCGCAGATTTCGTCGCGGATCACGAGGCAGCACCCATAAGGCGGCAGGATGAAAAGCTAGGAAAAGCCCTAATTTTACGAAACCGATTTTCGGTAAACGCTAACCACATTATTGATTGCATGCTACAACTTCAACGACCGCTGGCTGTCATCGATCTGGAGACAACCGGAGTCAACCTAGGATCCGACCGCATCGTGGAAATTGCCATTGTTAAGATCATGCCCGATGAAAAACGGAGCGTCAAGCAAAAGCGGGTGAACCCGGAAATACCGATTCCCCAGGCATCCGTGGATATGCACGGCATCACCAACGAAATGGTCAAGGACGAGCCTGCTTTCCGGCAGATCGCTAACGAGATCAAGCAGTTTTTGGACAATTGTGATTTGGCCGGCTACAATTCCAACCGTTTCGATATTCCCCTGCTGGTAGAAGAGTTCTTGCGGGTCGGCATGGAGCTAGATATGAAGGGCCGGAAGCTGGTGGATGTGCAGCGCATATTCCACAGCATGGAACAACGCACCCTGGGGGCAGCCTACCGCTTTTATTGTCATAAGGAGCTCAATGGAGCGCATGGCGCCCAGGTCGATGCGGAAGCGACCTGGGAGGTACTTCAGGCCCAAATGGAGAGATATCCTCAATTAGGGACCGATTTGGACAGCATTAACAAATGCTTGGGGGAGGACCCCATCGTCGATTTTGCCCGTCGATTCACCTTGGATAATGGCGTGGAAATCTTTAATTTCGGCAAGCATAAGGGAAGGCCCGTTGCCGATGTCTTGCGCGCTGAGCCCCAATATTACGACTGGATGATGAAGGGAGATTTTCCCATGCACACCAAGCAAAAACTCACTGAAATCTTCAACAGGACACTGTTAAAGAAGGGGTAATTGCGTGCCATTGGGGGGCTGTGTATAAAATCTTAGGGGCGAAAAAAGTGTATTTTTGTATCTTAAGCCTGCCAATCGGGATTGGAAAAGATTGTTGTCATACCAACTTTTAACGAAAAGGAAAATATTGCCAATATTGTCAAGGCCATTTTTTCCCTGCACCAGGAATTCCACGTCCTGGTTATCGACGACAGTTCTCCGGATGGTACGGCAGATATTGTAAGGAAACTCCAGGCCCAATATCCGGGCGAACTTTTTCTCCATGTCAGAAAGGGCAAACTGGGCCTGGGCACCGCCTATATCCATGGTTTTAAATGGTCGGTGAATCAGGGCTATTCTTACATTTTCGAGATGGATGCGGATTTTTCCCATAATCCGCAAGACCTGATCCGACTCTATGAAGCCTGCCGGTTCCAGGGAGTCGATGTGGCGGTGGGTTCCCGCTATGTAAAGGGGGGGGGCAATGTCAACTGGCCGCGCAACCGGATCCTCCTGTCCAAGGGAGGGTCTATCTATACTCGACTGATCACTACCATGCCGGTCAAGGACCCGACGGCCGGCTTCGTCTGCTACCGCAAGGAAGTATTGGAAACCATCAACCTAGACCGGATTAAATTTGTGGGATACGCCTTCCAAATCGAAATGAAATTTGCCGCCTGGAAGCTTGGATTCCGTATCCAGGAGATCCCCATCATTTTTGCCGACCGCAAATACGGGAATTCCAAAATGAATAAAGGGATCGTCAAGGAAGGTATTTTGGGTGTCCTGAACCTGCGCTGGCAATCCCTGTTTAAGAATTATCGCAAGCGGGTTAAAAATTCTGATACTGCAGCCCTTCCATCCTTCTCTAATGAGGTTGTAGTAGAAAGCAAATGACCACTGTTTAACCCGGATGCTGGCCCGCCCGGGATTCCCTTCGATTTTCTTTCGATTGGCTCATGAATAAAGCGTTCAATCAATCTTGCTGATAGTCAAAAGATTATGGGGGTAGCCCCATTTCCCGGGAATCAGCTCAAGAGGCATGGATCACTTCCGATGCGAATGGTTGCCGTACTGCGCGGCTTAATTGGAATTTTTGAATTTCCAATAATAGAAAAAAGCCGCTTCAAAAATTGAAGTAGCCCAAAATGTTTTGTTCGAAAGATCAATTCGTGTTGAAAAATAGGAATGAAAAATATTTCCAATCGTAACAAGGAATAAAACAGAGCCAAATTTCAGACCTGGTTACCTTGTTATACTTAACCAAGCGCAAGATCGAAATCAACGGGTGATAAACCAGGCAGTATATCCCCATTGCCCAGGCGAATTCTATGGGAGATAAGTACTTGAATTTAGCCAGCAAACCGATGCCCAATAGGGGTAGGAGAATAAGAATATAAAAAATAATAATATTTTTCATGAAGGGTCTGCTTTAATTAACCAGAATCGGGGGCAAAGTGCTACTGAAGTTATGCGCTATTTCCAGTTAAGTAATGCAGTACACCAAGCAATTTTTGTAATAACTGATTGCCTAACAAAAACTTAGGTCCGTGAAGAAAGCGTTCATACAACTGCACTTGGCTGTAGGCCTGGCCGGATTTACGGGCATTCTGGGACAATTGATCCGACTGAACGAAGGGCTCCTGGTCTGGTATCGCCTGTTAATCAGTGCCATAACGCTTTGGATCTGGATGATCTGGCGGGGAACGAAACAAGGGATTTCCGGCAGGGACCTCCTAAAGACATTCGGAGTAGGAGCGGTCCTGGCCCTGCACTGGGTCTGTTTTTACGGCAGCATTAAGTACGCCAATGTCTCCGTTGGGCTGGCCTGTTTTTCGGCCGTTGGATTTTTCACTGCAGTATTCGAACCGCTGTTCACGCGCACGCGGCCCGATTTACGGGAGCTTGCCCTGGGTCTCCTGGTGATTGCCGGGATCCTGTGCATATTTCAATTTGACCCGCATTACCACCTGGGGATTGCCATCGGACTGGCTTCGGCTATGCTGGGCAGCCTATTTCCTATCTGCAATCGTTTTTTGCTGCAGCGGATTGCCGTAAGTACCCTAACGGTTTATGAGCTAACGGGAGGATTTATTTTCCTGAGCCTGGGGCTTCCCTTTTATCTCCGGGCATTTCCTACATCCCACATCATCCCCACGCTGAGTGACTGGGCTGGCCTGCTGGCCCTGAGCTGGTTTTGCACGGTACTTGCTTTTCAGCTTACGCTTCATGCACTTCGCCGGATCTCAGCGTTCACCGTAAGCCTAAGCTTTAACCTCGAACCGGTTTATGGGATCTTTCTGGCGCAGGTGATCCTCAAAGAAAGCAGGATCCTGAACTGGGGATTTTATGCGGGATTGATCCTGATCCTGGCTTCGATTGCCATTCACATGGGTATTTTGTGGTCGCGGCGTGCATCGCAAGCTCCAAGCGCAGGTTGAATCTCAGGCTGCCTGGGTGCTGATATAACGGACCAAGGTCCGCTTGGCCACCGGCAGCAGGGTCTCTTCCACCGGAAACCGAAGCTCTGTCTCAATCGAATAGACCGCCGGATTGGGCAGTTCGGCTTTTATGCGGATCAGTTCGGCTTTGATGTGATCGTAGCTGTTCACTATGTTGCGCTGCCAGGTATTGATGTATTCGGTGCGCATGCTGCGGTATCGTTCGTCATGCTTTTCAAAAAAGCTCAGTCGGTACTGATATACATGCGTTTGGGCATAACTGCCTTCGCTCAGGAAAAAATAGCCCTCCTTGTTGTCCAGGGGAATAATGCCCACAGGATAAATGCTCAGCTTTCCTTCCACAAATTCATAGATTTCCGTTCCGTTGCTGATCGCCCCCTTCATCTGGGATACGGAAAAGTTGATAATGTCTTCCAGCTCTTGCATTAGTTCATCATCCCCGATCAATTGTTCGTAGAGGATTTGCAGCTTCTCAATCTGGAGCCCAGATAATTTTTTAGGGAATTGTTCCTGAAGGAATTTCTTGTTTTCCCTGAAGCCCATGAGGTTATTGTAGTGGAAAATAACGTCCGCCAGTTGAGGATAGAGTTTATTTTCGTTGAAATACTTGTTGATTTCCTGGAGGTAAGCGAGCAGGGTGTATTTTTTCAACTCGAAGTCGATGTAGCCATCGGCAAACCAGGTTTCAGATAGGGTCTTCATGATTTCGATGGGTTTGTTTTTTATGTAATATGATAAATTTACGAAGATTTACCATTTTTATTTACTCAGACCGAGAAACCGGAGTGAGCTTTTCGCATAAACCACCCATTAATCACCAATAATTAGAACGATTTTTTCAGCAAATTATTACATGCCGATTTTCTATCACCCGAAGGCGAGCTAGTATTCTTTGGAGGGATTGAAGCCTTCGAGGTCGCGGGCAACTTCCGAGAGAAAGCTGGCGCCCACGCTGCCGTCGACGATGCGGTGATCATAGGACAGGGATAAGTAGATCATGTGACGGATGGCAATGGAATCTCCGAGGTCGGTTTCAATGACCACGGGACGTTTCTTGATGATTCCCAGCGCCAGGATGGCGACCTGGGGCTGGTTGATGATGGGAGTGCCCATCAAGCTGCCGAAAGTCCCCACATTGGTAACGGTGAACGTACCTCCCTGGGTATCCTCCGGCCGCAGCCCGCCATTTCGCGCATCATCCGCCAGTTGATTGACCTGCCGGGCCAGGCCCACCAGGTTGAACTGGTCCGTATTCCGGATGACCGGCACAATGAGATTCCCGGTAGGAAGTGCCGTGGCCATGCCGATATGGATCTGTTTCCGCACCAAAATGCGGTCGCCGTCCACGGAGCTATTGACCAGGGGATATTTTTTAATGCAGCGGACGATGGATTCAATGAATAGTGGAGTGAACGTCAGCTTAGTGCCCTCCCTTTTTTCAAAATCTTTTTTTACCCTTTCCCTCCAGTGGACCAGGTTGGTTACGTCGGCTTCGGCAAAGCTGGTAACGTGCGCACTGATCTGCTTGGAACGGACCATGTGATCGGCAATCAGCCGGCGCATGCGATCCATCTCGATGATTTCCACCGCCGGATCGGAGCTCAGGGGCTGCGCATTGGGCGGGCTTTTCGCCTCGGGCCCGGCGGCTTGGGCAGACGTTTCAGCTAGGCGGCCCTCCCGGGCAGGAAGGCCCGACTTCTTGTCTGAAACGTATTGCAGGATGTCTTTTTTGGTAACCCTTCCTTCGTTGCCAGTACCGGCAATGGTTTCGAGCTCCACCGGACTTATGCCTTCATTGGAAGCGATGGTCAGTACCAGGGGCGAGTAAAACCGGTTGGAGCCAGGCGCATGTACCCGGGCTGGATCAGGGGGATATCCATTGCTGGAGGGAGTCGAGTTAGAACGGACCGGGCTGGCGGGCACGGCGGCTTCGGGCTGGCTTGCGGAGGTCGAGGTGCGCACCCTGGCAATAACCGAACCGATGGGCACCACCTCGTTTTCTTTGAACAAAATTTCTTCGACTACGCCGGCGGCGGCCGAAGGCACTTCACTATCCACTTTATCCGTGGCAATCTCCAGCAAGGTCTCGTCCTGAAGGATGGATTCCCCCGGCTGCTTATGCCATTTCAAAATGGTCGCCTCCATGATGCTTTCCCCCATCTTGGGCATGACCAGGTCAACAAGGGCCATAGTGAATCCGTTAGGTAAAGACTCTAAAAAATGCCAATATGCGCAGGCAAAACAGCCTCGAAGCAAAGGTAGGTATTTCCATTGTATGCCATCCTGGCTCAGCCACCCTCCTTGAGCAGGAATTTCCGGAGCAAATTCAATGCGGCCGCCGCGGTCAGCTCAATATTGCGCTGCCGGTCGAAGCGGAAATGGAATTGTTGCCGGAGCGAATCTTTCCGGTTGCCCGCGGCCACCCAGGCGGTTCCCACCGGCTTTTCTGGCGTTCCTCCGTCCGGTCCCATGATGCCGCTGGTCGCCATGCCGTAGTCCGATCCCAACAGCTGCAGGGATCCGCTCAGCATTTGGCTGACGGTTGCTTCGCTCACCGCCCCGGTTTCCTGAAGGATCGAGGGATCGACCCGAAGCAGCCGTGCTTTTACCTCGTTGGCGTAACTGACGATGGATCCCTTGAAATAAGTGCTCGAGCCGGGGACCGATGTAATGAGATGTGCGATGTACCCGCCGGTGCAACTTTCGGCAGTAGAGAGGCTTCCTCCCCGCTGGCTGATCATGCGTCCGATCAATTGTTGCAGGGTCAGGTCCTCATCGATGACCAGCCATTCTTTGACGAGTAATTTCAACTGGGAAAATCGTTCGGTCAGGCCGGGTTCCAGCGAATCCATGGGTCCTCCGCGCGCGGTGAGGCGAAGCCGGAGGGCCCCGAGCCCGGGCAAATAAGCCAGGCGTATCGTTTCCGGCAAGGAACTTTCAAATTCGCGGATATGGTCCGCCAGGTAAGACTCCCCGATCCCCACGGTTACCAGTGTCCGGTGGCCGATATAGGGCAGTTGGAAATGACTGCTGAGCAGCGGCAACACGGAATCGGTCATAAGCCCCTCCATTTCGTGGGGCACGCCAGGCAGGGAAATCAGGATCTTCCCATTCCTTTCGAACCACATCCCGGGAGCGGTACCTCTTCGGTTTGGCAACACCGTGCACCCTTCGGGAATTTCGGCTTGGCGCAGATTCCTTTCGGTGAGCGGGCGCTTGATCATCTCTTCAAAAAGATATCGGATATGAGCCAGGGATTCTGGATCTACAACGAGCGGCCGATCGAAATATTTGGCCAGAAGCGGTTTGGTGATATCATCGTCGGTAGGTCCGAGTCCTCCCGTCAGGATCAGGAGATCGGATTGCGCTTCCTCTTCTTTGAGCGCATTCCAGATTTCCGTCCATTGGTCCCCCACGGAAAGGCGGCGTCGCACCCAAATCCCGATGCGGTTGAGGGCCCTTGCCATATATGCGCCGTTGCTGTCGAGGACTTGGCCGATCAACAGTTCGTCACCAATGGTCAGAATCGTGGCGTTGATCATCGAATGCGAAATTGGGCTGGTCAAAGGTCGGCAAGGTAAGGCAAGTTCGGTGAGGCCCGAACCAGCAATTGGCCTCATCCGGGAGTTCGATTGGGGCGCCGGCAATTCCGCCGGATGGGAATCAACAGAACCATGGCAAATCCTCGCATTCACCGGCCGAGTATACCCCAATCCGAGCCTATAGCTCAGCGGACAAAAGGATGCGGCGCGAACCAGCTAGCCTAAAGAAATGTTAATCCTGCAGTTATCCACAGCTGTTTGGAACGTTGTTTGGCGCTGGGCAAAATATTTAGAAACTTTAACGCGTTACAAAGTCCGGGACATTGGAATAATTCGCGCAAGGTTCAGCCGGATCTCGGCCACCTGCGGCCTGTCTGCGTGCAGGCTTTCCCGAAACATTCAGGCTAAATCATGGGGATGAAACGTTTTGCCACCTTGCTGTTTTGCTGCCTGCCCGTTCTGGTCGTTTCCGCACAGGAAACCATTTTCGTTACCGACCCCGACGCCCGGCTGAAGCAGGCCAAAGAATATTACCAGAAAGAATACTACAGCCTCGCCTATCCGCTCTTCAAATCCCTGGAATCCGAACTCAGGGAAAAGGACCGCAGCAGCGAAACCATGAAATCGGAAGAGATTCATTATTACGCGCTGGCCTGCGCACTGAAGCAAAACGAACATACGGCGCCGGAGCGGGCGCAGGAATTCATCGACCGCCAGAACGACAAGTCACGGGTCGGAATGATGAGTTTCCACCTGGCAGAATATTATTTCCGCTTTCAGGACTATTCCCGCGCCTTGCTGCTGTACGAGCAAAGCGACATCGATAATCTCAGCAATGGAGAAATCAGCCAGATGAAATTTCACCAGGGCTATGCGTATTATACCCGCAATGAATGGGACAAAGCCAGGCCGCTGCTGGATGCGGTTCGCCAATTGCCCAAGGACCCCAATTATGCGGACGCCAATTATTATTACGGGCTGGTTTGTTTTCACGACCGCAAATACGGGGAGGCCCTGGATGCGTTCCGCGTAGTGGAGAACAATCCGCAGTACGAAAAGATCGTCCCGTACTATCTCGCCAATATTTATTTGATGCTGGACCAGAAAGATAAGGCCATTGCCTATGCAGAAGAGAAAGTCGGCAAGGGCGGCCAGCTATACGACCTCGATTTGCGGCAACTGGTTGGGCATGGATATTATGAGAAGCAGGACTTCGCCAAGGCCTTGCCTTACTTGGAAAAATACGTGAACCAAACTTCCAAAGTGTCCAGGGAAGACCTGTTCGAACTTTCCTACTGCTACTATCAGACAAAGAATTGGCCGAAAGCCATCGAAGGGTTCAAGCAGCTGGGGGGTAAGGAAGATTCCCTCGCGCAGAATGCCATGTACCTGCTAGGAGACGCTTACCTCAAAACAGGACAAAAGGCCAATGCCCGGAGCGCTTTCCAGTTTTGCTCATCCAACAGCAGCAACGAAGAACAAAAACAAATTTCGTTGTTCAATTATGCGAAAATATCTTTTGAGCTCGGATACCAGGATATTGCCCTCAAGGAGTTGCAGGAATTCCTGGGCCAGTATCCGAATTCGCCCGACAACACGGAGGCGCGGGAACTCCTGGTTTCCGTTCTGGCCAATACCAGCAATTACCGGGAAGCTCTGAACCTGGTAGACAGCCTGCACAATCCATCGGCAAATATCCGCCGGATATACCCGAAGATTCTGTATGGACGGGCGATGGAAATGGTCAATGATGGCAACCTGGCGGCGGCCGATGCGCTGCTGGACAAGGCCCTGGCTCAACCCAGTAATGCCGGTCAGTTACCGGAAATCAATTTTTGGAAGGGCGAGATCGCCTACCGGCTCAACCGCATCGACGATGCCATCCGGTATTACTTTGAATATTTGCCATCCGGCCTTATCAACGGTGAAATATCTCCGGTGAACGCCAAATACAACCTGGGCTATTGCTTCCTGCGAAAAGAAAACTATAAGCAGGCCCAGGGGTTCTTCGAGCAGATCGTCCGGACGCCGCGGATCAATTCATCTTCCTTTGATCAGGACGTATATATCCGATATGCCGATTGTTACTTCATGAACCGGGAGTTCCGCACGGCCCTGGCCATGTACGATAAGGTCCTGGACTTTTCCTGGCCGGCTTCGGACTACGCCACCTTCCAGAAAGCCATGATCGCCGGCGTAAACAACGGCAATGAAAAGGTCGTCCTGCTCAGCTCGATTCCCAGAAAATTCCCCCAGTCGGATCTCGTGGCCGAATCGGATATGGAAATCGCGAGTACCTATCTGGCGAACGAACAATTCAAAGAGTCACTTCCCTTCCTGAAGAATGTCATCCATGCCCGGGGCAATGATGCCCTGAAACCCAAGGCGTATTTGCGCGCCGGCATTGCCTATTATAACCTCAATAACAACAAGGAAGCGCTGGCGCAATATGACTCGCTGCTCAAGCAATACCCGAATTCCCCGGAAGCCTCCGACGGCCTGGACAACGCCAAGTCCATCTATGTTGAGGAGGGGAGGACCGGCGAGTACATTAGTTTCGCCAAAGCCATGGGGATGGACATCAGCCCCAGCCAGGAAGACCAGCTGGCCTACCAGGAGGCGGAGGTACAATTTAACAATGGAAGTTTCCCGGAAGCCGCCCAGAAATTTGAAGATTACCTGACCCATTTCCCCGATGGAAAGTATGCGGTGGAAGCGCAATTCTATAAGAGCGAGATCTATTTCAACCAAAAGAATTGGGCCAAGGCGGTAACCGGTTACCAGGCAGTTGGCGACAAAGCGCCAAACCGCTACGCGGAAAAAGCACTCCTGCAAGCGGCGCGTATCAACTTCTTTTACATTAAGGATTACGCCCAGGCAGCCAAGGACTATGCCCGGCTCAAGGATTTTGCCTCTACTCAGGAGAACAGCATGGAAGCGATGCGCGGTCTACTGCGAAGCCAGGTGGAATTGATGCAATGGAGCGATGCCCTGGACAATGCCAAGAACCTGTTGAATCAAAAGGGTATTGGATCGGACGACCGCGAACTGGCCAACCTCGTCATCGCCAAATCATTGCAGACGCAGGGCCAGTGCGGTGAGGCCCTGACCTATTTCCGCACCGTCGCCGAACTGAGCAAAGCGGCGTATGGTGCTGAGGCCCGGTATCAGATCGCAGAATGTCTCTTCGAGCAAAACCAGCTCAAGGATGCGGAGAAAGCCGCGTTCGAAGTGATCAACAAGGCGGGTTCCTACGAGAACTGGGTTGTCCGCGCCTACCTGTTGCTGGGCGATATCTATACTCGGGAAAAGGATTTTTTCAATGCGAAAGCGACCTATCAGAGCGTGCTGGACAATGCGAAGGAAGAGGATGTCCGCCAGCAGGCCCAGCAAAGGCTGAATGAAGTCGCCCAGTCGGAGAAAGCCAACAGCAAAGTAGGCGACAACTGAATATTCACCCGGATAAACGACACATGCACGCGACGAAAAATCACCATATGAATGGAGCCCGGAACCAAGCCAAGGCCTGGGTCGCGCGCAGCCAAAGGACGCTGGTCTGCTGCCTAGCCGGGACGCTCCTGGCGGCCCCGCTGGCCACTAGGTCCCAGGACAGCAGCCGGCGAAAGACGATCGACATTACCTCCACCTTCAAACCGGTGCTCCGCAATGCGGCCAAGATTAATTTCAACGCTTCTGCTCCAACTGGAGACAGCGTTCGGCCGGCCCTGTCCTATCATATCCCCATTCAATACCTTTCGCTCAGCTTGCAGCCGGCGATGCTGAAGCCCGTTCCGCTGTCATCCGATACGCTTCCGGGATGGAAAAATGATAATTACATTAAAGCAGGGATTGGTAGCGTATACCAACCCTACCTGAAAGGCGCATTCAGTTTTGGAGACCAGCAGCAACAATTCTTCAACGTCTATGCGGACCAGTTCAGCTCCAAAGGCGATCTGCCTTATCAGAAAAGCAGTCTGACCGATGTTGGCCTCAACGGGATCGTCCGGAACAGTCACAATATGGAATGGACCGGCCGATTCGGATTTTCCAGCGATGGCTATTACCTGTACGGGTATCAGCCGGATACCCTCAAATATTCCAAAGACCAGCTGTTGCAGCGGTTCCAGACTTTCGACGGCCAGCTCGGCCTCCGCAATATGACCTGGACCACCTATGGTATCGGCTACCACCCCACGGCACACGTGAGCGTATTCGGGGACAACCATTCCCCCCAGGCTACCGAAGCCAACACCGTCGTTGATCTTCCACTGGAAAAAAAGATCGGGGATCACTTCCTCTTCAATCTGGGGGTTACGGCAAATCTCACCAACTACCGCAGGCAGAACCTGCCCGCCGTCGAAAATAATCTCTATTATATTTCTCCCAGTCTGCTGTTCCGAAATGCGAACCTGTACATCCAAGCGGGCGTCAACCCCGCCTGGGACAATAAATCTTTCACCCTTTTGCCGGACTTTATG
>Ga0207040_1088_pt1 | contig 28202 bp, 26 predicted proteins | sample Alteio_BWMinCont_72_FD_153279 | JGI IMG/M metagenome (GOLD analysis project Ga0207040, IMG submission 153279) | Enriched cells from forest soil in Barre Woods Harvard Forest LTER site, Petersham, Massachusetts, United States -... | ecosystem: Environmental > Terrestrial > Soil > Temperate forest >... | reverse complement strand
ACGTGGCCAAGCGAGCCGAGGCCTATTTGAAATCGACGGGACTGGCCGACAAAGCCTTCTTCGGGGCCGAAGCGGAATTCTTCATATTCGACAGCATTCGATTCGACCAAGCGCCGCAGCACGGTTTCTACTTCATCGATTCCGACGAAGGCCGCTGGAACTCCGGGCGTGCAAATGACGGCGACTATAAAAACTTGGGACATCGTACTCGCTACAAAGAGGGCTACTTCCCCGTTCCACCCGCCGATCACTACCAGAATCTGCGTACCGATATGATCCTCAAGATGATGGAGGTCGGCATGGACGTGGAATGCCAGCACCACGAGGTGGCCACGGCGGGTCAGGCAGAAATTGACTTGCGTTTCAACACGCTGCTGAATTCCGCGGACAACATGATGAAGTACAAGTACATCATCAAGAATACCGCCGCGCAGGCAGGCAAGACGGTGACCTTCATGCCCAAACCGATCTTTTCCGACAACGGTTCGGGCATGCACACGCACCAGTCCCTTTGGAAGGGCGGCAAGCCGCTGTTCGCGGGCGACGGCTACGCGGGGCTCTCGCAGATGGCGCTGTGGTATGCGGGAGGGCTGCTCAAGCATGCGCGCGCGCTTTCGGCCATCATCGCGCCCGGCACGAATTCGTATAAACGTCTCGTGCCCGGCTACGAAGCGCCCGTCAATCTTGCGTACTCGCGGCGAAATCGTTCGGCCGCGGTTCGCATACCTGTTTATTCGGAAAGCCCGAAGGCCAAGCGCCTCGAGTTCCGGCCTCCGGACCCGTCGTGCAATCCGTACCTCGCTTTCTCGGCCATGCTGATGGCAGGTCTCGACGGCATCAAGCATAAGATCGATCCAGGCAAACCGCTCGACAAAGACATTTTCGAACTCGACGCGGAAGAGGCGGCGAAGATTCCGTCAATGCCCGGCTCGCTCGAAGAAGCGCTCGGCGAATTGCAGAAGGATCACAAGTTCCTGCTGGAGGGGGACGTCTTCACCGCGGAATTCGTTGAACTCTGGATCAATTACAAGAAAAAGACAGAGGCCGATCCCGTCCGGATGCGCCCGCATCCGTATGAGTTTCATCTTTATTACGACATCTGACGACTTCTGCCGGAGTCCGGAAAGCGCCCTCAGCTAATTGGTCGGGGGCGCTTTTCTTTTGGCCTCTAAGAAGAACGCACGCTTCTTTCGCTCATTCTTCTGATTGACCATTGAACTGGGTCGTTTCATTTTGAATTTGACTCTGGCAATTGCTTACGCTGCCTGTGTCCTCCGACCGCTGGGTGTGTTATTCTTTTCCATTCGCGTTACTGCAATCACAATCCATAGAGGGACATAGACATGAAGTCATCCTATAACGGTAGGGCCATACCGTCTGACGGACAGGCAATCCAGTTTGTTGGGGGCAAATTCGTGATTCCCGACAGGCCCATCGTCCCTTTCATCGAGGGAGACGGGACTGGTCGGGATATCTGGAAGGCGTCGCAGCGCGTCTTTGACTCCGCCGTGGAGCTCGTCTATGGCGGGAAGCGAAAAATTGCCTGGTTTGAAGTGTTCGCGGGGGAAAAAGCATTCAACGAATTCAAGCAATGGCTACCCGACGAAACGGTTGAGGCCGTGCGCGACTTCCGCGTCTCAATCAAAGGGCCACTGACAACGCCCGTGGGCGGCGGGATTCGCTCGCTCAACGTTGCGCTGCGGCAGATTCTCGATCTCTACGCCTGCGTGCGCCCGGTGCGCTATTTCAAGGGAGTCGATTCCCCCGTAAAGCATCCCGAGCGAATGGATGTAGTCGTTTTTCGCGAAAATACCGAAGATGTTTATATCGGGATCGAATGGCGATCCGGAACACCCGAGGTGAAGAAGCTGCTCGAATTCTTGAACAAGGACATGCTCGGAGGCGGACCAAAACAGATTCGCGCCGACTCCGCCATCGCTATCAAGCCGATTTCTCCCTTCGGCACGAAAAGGTTGATGCGCCGCGCCGTTCAGTTCGCGCTCGACAACAAAAAGCGCGTCGTGACCATCATGCACAAGGGCAACATCCAGAAATTTACCGAAGGAGCATTTCGCGACTGGGGCTACGAACTGGCGGTCGAGGAATTTCGCGGCCAGACCGTCACCGAGCGCGAGACATGGATCCTTGGCAACCGCGACAAAGATCCCAATATTACGATCGAGCAAAATGCGGCGCTCGTCGAACCGGGTCTCGAACAGGCCACGGAAGCTTTCCGGAAATCCGTATACGACGAAGTGAAATCGGTACTCGATCGAATTTACGCAACGCACGGGCAGGGCAAGTGGAAGCAAAAGCTTCTGATCAACGACCGCATCGCCGATTCGATTTTCCAGCAGGTCATCACGCGTGCCGACGAATACCAGGTGATCGCCGCGCCCAATTTGAATGGCGATTATATCTCCGACGCATGCGCGGCCCAGGTTGGCGGGCTCGGCATGGCGCCCGGCGCCAATATTGGGGACGGCTTCGGCTGCTTTGAAGCAACACACGGCACCGCGCCCAAGTACGCCGACAAGGATGTAATCAACCCAAGTTCCGTCATGCTTTCCGGCGTCATGATGTTTGAATTCATGGGCTGGAACGAAGTGGGCAAACTGATCGAAACCGGAATCGAGCGCACCATCGGACAGAAGCGGGTCACATACGACCTCGAACGCATGATGGAAGGCGCGACCAAGCTGGGGACTTCGCAATTTGCCAGCGCCATCATCGAAAATATGCAGTCGCTTGCTGTCACAAAGTAAGAATCACACGAACGGCAGTGGCAGGGATTCCTGCCGAATTTCATTATCATTCTGACTCATACAGGAGAACGTATTCATGCGGAAGAAAGTCACGGTTGTTGGTAGTGGGTTTGTGGGATCCACAACGGCGCAGCGCATTGTGGATCTGGAACTGGCCGATGTAGTGCTGACCGATATTCTCGACGGGCCTCCGGCAGGAAAAGCGTTGGACATGGTGGAATCCACTCCGATCACGGGATCTGACGCACGCGTCGAGGGAATTTCCACCGCTTCGGGGGATTACAAGGAAACGGCCAACAGCGACGTGGTCGTCGTCACCGCGGGCTTTCCCCGCAAGCCGGGGATGAGCCGCGACGATCTCTTGAAGGCGAATTTCGACGTCATTAAAGCCGTCGTCGAGCAGGTCGTGAAATATTCGCCGAACGCAATCCTGGTCATGGTGACGAATCCGCTGGACGCCATGGTGCAGGCGGCGTTCAAAGTCAGCGGCTTCTCCAAGAATCGCGTGATGGGCATGGCTGGAGTTCTCGATTCGGCGCGCATGAGCGCGTTTGTGGCCATGGAGCTTGGCGTCTCGGTAGAAAACGTAAATTCATTCGTGTTGGGCGGCCACGGCGACGACATGGTGCCGCTGCCGCGCTACTCTACTGTCGCCGGCATTCCGCTGCCGGACCTGCTCCCGCCCGACCGTATCGCGGCCATCGTCGATCGCACGCGCAAGGGAGGCGCTGAAATCGTCAATCTCCTGAAAACCGGTTCGGCCTACTACGCGCCGTCAGCGGCCGTTGTCGAAATGGTTGAGGCAATTCTGAAGGACAAGAAGAAAATTCTTCCCTGCGCCGCGTATCTCGAGGGCGAGTACGGGATTCAGGGATTGTACGTCGGTGTTCCGGTGAAACTCGGGGCGCGCGGCGTGGAACAAATCATCGAGATCAAACTCACCGCAGAAGAAAAAGCTGCACTCGATAAGTCCGCGGCTTCGGTGCGCGAGCTGGTTACGATTCTAGGCGTGGCGTAGCAATTAGTAGAACAGGCTTCAGCCTATTCTACGTAAACGCTATCCGTAAAATTTCAGGCGCGGCCACGCCTGCTGCAACGTCATTTTCGGTTTGCGGCAAATATAGACGGGCAGATTATTTTCCTCGGGAATCGCAAACTCATTATTGATCGTCGCGGCCAGATTGATCTCGCCAAAGATCGCTTTCAAATCTTCGAGCGGCATTCCCACTGCGATGACCACTTCGCCCGCGTACTGCTGTGGTCCCCACAAGTAATAGTTGTTGTGTCCGCTGATGGCATGCGGAAGACCCAGCGCCGGTCCGAAATAATCGATCGCGCCGGCTTGACCGTAATTTTTGGCGAGAATTGCAACCCGGGTTTGATCGCCTGGAGAGAGCGAATGAAAGACACTCGCGACCGTTTCCGATTGTTGCGGCCAGCCCATCATGTCGGCATACATCTGCGGCAATTTTCCGCTCGGTTCCACTTCCACTTGCACGCGGTCCACGTCCCAGAACTTTGCGTACCGCGCAGCGGCTTCGAGCGGAAGAATCGGCAAAGCCAGGGGCGCAGCGACCATTCCCCCAAAGACTAACGGAGCAAGTACAGCCACCTTGACCCAATTTCTCCCGTAGTTCGCGATCCACGTTTCTATTGCGACGGCGCCGGCCGCAAACAACATGGGATAGATCGGCGCCAGATAATAAATGCGCCCTCGGAAGATCAAAAATTCGGCGAGCAGGAAACAATAGGTCCATCCAAGGTAGCGGAACGCCCTCCCCTGCCTGCTACCCAGAAAAAACCAGAGCCCGGCGATGCAAATCGGCGCGGCCACGGGATGCACGAGGAAGGCTTGCTGGAGTATGAATTGCGCCCACGTCACGTGCGCATTCTTCATGCGATCGACGTTTCGAAGAATCTCGATTGTGGGCCAGTGATTCCGCCTTTCCCATAAGAAATTCGGAAGAAAAATCAGGAATGCGACGCCTGCGCCGATCCAGATCCACGGCGTGCGCAGCAATGCGCGTTGCCGCGTCACGGCCAACCCCAGGACAAACGCCAGCCCGAAAATAAGCACCGAGTGCTTATTCAATATTCCGAGGCCGGCGACAAGTCCAAACACAAGCCATAAGCGGGTGTTTCCCGTTCGAATGACCTGTAGCGAAATCGCCACACAGAGCATCCAAAACACCGGCTCGAAGGAGTTCATGGACATAAAATTGTCCATGGTCAGATAAATGGGGCACAGCAACATGGCGGTCGCAGCAAGAATTTGCGCGTAGCGCCGCCCGCCTAGTTCGCGGACGATCCAACCAGTGAGGAGAATTTTTGCGCCGGAGGACAGCGCGGGGAAGAATCGCAACGCGTGCAGGGAATCTCCAAACATCCATCGCGACACGCGAGCGATGACCGCGATCAAAGGGGCTTGGTCAACATATCCCCACGCCAGATGTTGGCCGCACGCCGCGTAGTACAACTCATCCCGAAAGTAGCCGTAGCGCCCGTTCCACAAGAAATGAACGACACATGCCGCAACGGCAAAACACACGGCGACCGCCTCGTCGCGTTCAAGCCATTTCCAGCGATCCAAGCTGACGGCGCGCACTGATTCAAGCGCGCCAGTTTGCTCCTGGGCGATCGCTTCTCTTTTTTGTGCGCGAATGAAATCCATGTCTTACGCTTGCTCTGTTCAAAGGAGGGATTGAATTTACGGACGGATGCGCCCGAACGCAAACACTGTCCCTCAGGATTACCGAACCCCAATGCCCTACTTAGCCGGAGCGGACGCCGCGGCTGCAGGCACGAGCGTCGCGGAGCGGATGCTGTCCAGTTTCGGAAAACCTTTTTCCAGATACGCGCGCCCGCGATTGCTGATCAAGCCCTGGTCCGGCCCGTGGCCGTCCGGAGCGCCCTCTCCATAGCCGTTGTAAAGCTTGTCTACCACTTCCATCCCGTCCGTGACCACAGCGAACGCCGAAAATCCGCTCTTATCGAGCGCCTCGTTGTTTCCATAATTGATGAAGACCTGCGTTGTGCGCGTGTTCGGACCCGCCGTTGCAAAAGAAACAAATCCTCGATGATTGCTCTGCACGATGGGATCGTCTTTAATATTGGCGTGCTCCCAGACTTTGGAGACTTCGGGATACGCGCTGATTCCGAATTGCGCCATGAATCCCGGCAGTACTCGGAAAAAGCTTGCGCCATCGTAGAAATGGTGGCGGACCAGGTTATAGAAACGGTCCGCACCGTTTGGCGCCCATGCGCGCGTCACCCTGATCGTGAATTCACCGGCCGTGGTTGCGAATTTCACTTCATATTCCGCAGGCGCCTTCGCGCGCAACGTCGCGGGCTGCAGCAGCACGGGGTCGAATGCCGTCGCCTTCGCAGCCGGCGCTTTCGCCGCTGGAGCTTTCGCCGCGGTCGTCGGCTTCTTTGCCGGCGCCGGAGTTGGCGTCTGGGCCGCTACCCCAATCGAAGTAATAGTAAGGGCGCAAATCAGGATTGCAGTTCTGGATGAGTAGCGCATCATGTAATTCTCCAATAAAACGGAACGGCGCATATTATGCCGCTATTCCTGTTCCCTGACTAGGACTTCTCTGCTCGCAATTGTTTACCGATTCGCTCGGTATCGGCCATCACTCGAAGAGTATTTTCCCCGAGTATTTTTCTGATGTCCGGCTCCTTGTATCCGCGCCTGACCAAACCCTCCGTAAGGAAAGGAAACCTGGACGCATCCTCCATTCCTTCCGGCATGAATGCCCCGTCGAAATCCGATCCGATACCCACGTGATCCGTGCCTGCAATGCCGACGGCATGATCGATATGATCGACGATCTTCTCCCAGCCCACCTGCGGAAGTTTTCCGGTGCGAATGGCTTCGTCGCTCAAGCGCTGCAACTCCATTAAATTGCGAGCCTCGTTTGCCCCGAACTTTTGGCTGACCGCGCGTTCGTGAGACGCGATTTCGGATGCCAGGGCGCGATTTGCAGTTGCATAGTCCTGGCTGAGGAACGCATCATGAAACGTGATATGGATCACGCCGCCTTGGGATGCCAGCGCTTTAATCATTGAGTCATCGAGATTTCGCGGGGAGTCACACAGCGCGCGGCAGCAGGAATGAGAAGCAATGACCGGCGCGCGTGATGCCTCCAGCACATTGTAAAAGGCCGCATCCGACACATGGGAAATATCAATTAGCATTCCCAACCGGTTCATTTCCCGGATCACTTGTCTACCGAAGTCCGTAAGACCGTTGTGACGCGGAGCGTCGTTCGAGGAGTCCGCCCAATCTGTAGCCGCATTGTGTGTGAGCGTCATGTACCGTACGCCGCGCTCATGAAATCCGCGCAATACCGCGAGGCTATTGTCGATTGCGTGACCGCCTTCGATTCCCAACAATACGGCGATTTTATTTTTTGATCGCGCTTTCAGAACTTGATCGGGAGAGGTAGCCAGTGCCAAATCGTCACCGTGAATTTCGATTTGTTTTAGCGTGGCATCGAGCAAACCCTGAGCGCGCCGTGTTGCCGCGCCGCCGGTGATTTCGACAGGGACCCACAGAGCCAAAAAGATAGCCCCGACACCGCCCTCCCGCAACCTGGGGATATCGACGCAACCTTCGGCATCGCGTTTCGCTAAATCAAATTGATCGAAAAACAGCCGCTGCGGTGTATCGGCGTGAGTGTCAAATACCAGGCTTGAGAAATGAATCGCGCGCGCGCGGGGAGAAATTTCGTCAGCGCCCATTTAGGTAGGATCCCATCGTTGCGCGATTGCGGGAGAAGCGCCCCACATTTTTTGTCATTCCCGGCAAAGCGAGAAATCTCTCCGCGCTTTCAGTCCAGGAAAAGAAGGAGAGATTCCCGGCTGCGCTCCGAATGACAAAAAAAACAATTTTCCATCCGCAATCCGTTTTCAGGCTTTATTTGCCGCGGCAATAAAAAGTTGCATGCACCAGGTCGCGGTTCATCCGCCCGATGAACTCGATCGGAATTTTCTTGGGGCAAACGGCCTCACACTCGCCGTGATTCGTGCAGCTTCCGAAAAGTTCCCCGGACATCGCCTCGACCATGTCCAACGTTCGCTGGTTTCGCTGCGGCTGCCCTTGGGGAAGCGAATTCAGATGCGTGATTTTCGCGGCGGTGAACAGCATGGCCGCGGCGTTGGGACACGCGGCCACGCAGGCCCCGCACCCGATGCACGCCGCGGCGTCCATCGCGCGGTCCGCCGCATCCTTGGGAACGAGAATAGCGCTTGCATCCGGCGCGACGCCCGTGGGCGCAGTGATGAAGCCGCCGGCCTGAATGATCCGGTCAAATGCGGACCGATCAACAGCTAGATCGCGCAGGACAGGAAAAGCTTTCGCGCGCCAGGGCTCGAGCGTCAGGGAATCTCCGTCTTTGAAAAATCTCATCGAGAGCTGGCAAACCGTCGTGCCGCGATGCCCGCCATGCGCCACTCCATTAATCAAAAACCCGCACATGCCGCAGATCCCTTCGCGGCAATCGTGCTCAAAAGCGACAGGAGCTTCGCCCTTCACCTGGAGGTTCTCGTTGAGCAAGTCCAGCATTTCCAGGAATGACATATCCGGCGTCACGCCCTGTACCTGATAGCTGACAAATTTCCCGGACGACTTGGTCTCCTGCTGCCGCCAAATTTTTAGTGTGAGGTTCATGGGCTACTTGTAGCTCCTCTGGGCAAGGTGCACGTGCTCGAAGGTCAGTGGTTCCTGATGCAATTCCCACTGGTCGCCTTCTCCCTTCCATTCCCATGCCGAAACGAACGAGAATTTCGCGTCGTTGCGCAACGCCTCGCCATCCGGCGTCTGGCTCTCGACGCGGAAATGTCCGCCGCAGGATTCTTCCCGTTCCAGCGCGTCGAGGCACATCAGCTCGCCAAGTTCCAGAAAATCAGCAACGCGCCCGGCTTTTTCGAGCGACTGGTTGAGTTCTTCGCCCGTCCCGATGATCCGCAGGTTGTTCCAGAACTCCTCGCGCAATGCCGGAATTTTTGCGAGGTTGCTACGCAAGCCCTCCGCGGACCGCGCCATCCCGCAGTTTTCCCAAACCAGCTTTCCCAGTTCTTTGTGGAACGAGTCCACGGTCCTCTTTCCCTGAATACCGATCAACTTGGCGATTCGCTTGTTCACGTCTTCTTTCACGGTGGCGAACGCCGGATGTGAAGTATCGACTTTTTCCAGCGTGTTGGACGCGATGTAATTCGGAATCGTGTACGGCAGAATGAAGTATCCGTCGGCCAGCCCTTGCATCAAGGCGCTGGCGCCGAGGCGGTTCGCTCCGTGATCCGAGAAATTCGCTTCCCCGGCGACAAACAACCCGGGGATCGTCGACATGAGCTGATAATCCACCCACAGGCCGCCCATCGTGTAATGCACCGCTGGATAAATCCGCATTGGAACTTTGTATGCGTTTTCCCCCGTAATTTCTTCGTACATGTCGAAGAGGTTTCCGTACTTTTCGCGGACCAGAGGCTCTCCCATCCTGCGAATCGCTTCCGCGAAGTCCAGATAGACGCCCATCCCGCCCGGCCCGACGCCTCGCCCTTCATCGCACACTTCCTTGGCGTTACGAGAGGCCACGTCGCGAGGAACCAGGTTCCCAAAACTCGGGTAGCGCCGCTCGAGATAATAATCGCGCTCGTCCTCGGGAATTTGCGTGGGAGGCCGCGTGTCTCCCTTTTTCTTCGGGACCCACACGCGCCCATCGTTCCTCAACGATTCCGACATGAGCGTCAGCTTGGACTGATTTTCATTACTGACTGGAATGCAGGTCGGATGAATCTGAGTGAAGCAGGGATTTCCGAAATACGCGCCGCGGCGATGCGCGCGCCAGATGGCCGTGGTGTTGCAGCCTTTCGCGTTCGTGGAAAGATAAAAAACGTTTCCATAGCCGCCCGTTGCGAGCACCACCACGTCAGCCGCGTAAGATTCAATCGCGCCGGTCAGCAGATTGCGCGTGACGACGCCGCGAGCCTTGCCGTTGACCACGACCAGGTCCAGCATCTCGCTGCGGGTATGCATTTTGACGCCGCCGGCGGCAATCTGCTCTTCCAGCGCCTGGTACGCGCCCAGGAGCAACTGCTGCCCCGTCTGTCCACGAGCATAAAAGGTGCGCGAAACTTGCACGCCGCCGAAGGAGCGCGTGTCAAGCAGTCCGCCGTATTCGCGCGCAAAGGGAACGCCCTGCGCAACACACTGATCGATGATGTTGACGCTGATTTGCGCCAGGCGATATACGTTCGCTTCGCGTGCGCGAAAATCTCCGCCCTTCACCGTATCGTAAAAAAGCCGGTGAATGCTATCGCCGTCATTGCGATAATTTTTTGCCGCGTTGATGCCTCCCTGCGCGGCGATGGAGTGCGCGCGGCGCGGGCTGTCCTGAAAGCAGAAGCAATGCACGTTGTAGCCCTGCTGGCCGAGCGACGCGGCCGCCGATGCCCCTGCAAGCCCCGAACCCACAATGATCACCGTGTGCTTGCGCCGGTTGGCGGGGTTGACGAGCTTCATATCAAAGCGGGATTTTTCCCACTTCTTTTCGATTGGACCGGACGGTATTTTCGATTCGAGCATTTCTCTCCCCTCAGCGCACCCAGCCCGCGAGCACCGAAATCGGGACCGAGATAAAACCAGCGAAGATAACCAGAGCCACAATCCTGGAAACAGCTCTCAAATTTTTTGTATCGTCCAGGTTCACCCAGCCCAGCGTCTGCAGCATGCTCCAAATCCCGTGATCGAGATGAAGGCACAAGGCGCCCATGGAAATGATGTAAAACAACGAAATCGGCCAGACTTGAAAGCCGGCCACCACATTTTGGTAGACCATCAAATGCTCAAACTGGCCGGGCTCAAATCCAACCATGCCACCGGTGAAGTGAAACAAGTGGAACACGATAAAAACGGCCAGCAGCACACCGCCCCAGCGCATGGTCAACGCGCCCCAGGTCGTCTCCACGTTTTTCCGCCGTTCGTACTCAACCGGGCGCGCCTGCCGATTCAGGATGGTGAGCTGGGTGGCCGCCGTGATGTGCAGGATCGCGCAGACCAACAGCACGCTCCGAACGATCCACAATAGCTGCCCGTACCCCAGCTCCGGCCAGCCCACTTCCCGAAGGAAGCGTGAATAGGCATTGATCTCTTCCGGCCCGGAAAAAATTTTCAAATTGCCCACCATATGCGCGAGTACAAAAAGAATGAGCACGGCTCCGGTAACGGCCATGACCACTTTTTTGCCAATCACGCTGCTCCACAGAGCCAGGAGGCGATTCGGCGCGGCTTTCCTCGCCGCCGTGGTTTCTGTCATTGCAGTGCTCCTGAATTCATTTGCCAGGCTTCCAATCGAAACATTTGAGGCGCATCCAGCGCAAACCGGCACACCCCGTTCCAACCCACTTGAGCCCATGAACCCAATTATGGCAATTTCTTAATCTTCTGATAGGAACATGTCCGCGGGAAAAATTGGCGAACTTCTTGAAGGTCCACTTCTGTCGCAGGCATTCCGGCTCCGATGGATTAGAAAATTCAGTATAGGTAATTCCTGCCGATTTTTCAATGGTGTTATGACACAAGAATACTAAAATTTTCCCCACGTATTCCTTGGGTATAATAGAATTCGGTCCAAACAGGGGAGAACATTCATGCCGGAGCAGCAGATTGCGGAGTTGGGATCGCTGATCAGCACGATCGAAGCAAATGGAGGGGCGCCCGATTCCGAGTTCCTGGCCACGTTGGCAAAAATGCTGGCAAAACTTTTTGGCGTCGATACGGATGAAGTGGCAATCCTGAAGTTAATCCCCAAATTCAAGAGCCTGAAATTCGTGATTCCGGAAAAATTCACTCTCGTGGGCACGATTCCGCTCACTAGCACCACGGCGCTCGCCGCGCGCACCGCGCGAGAACGCAAGCCGGAACTGGTTAACAATTTCAGCTCGGCCCGGCACGCCAACGTCTTTGAAGCTGTTCCCCTCGGGCGGGATCCGAACGAGCTGATCCAAAAAATTATGAGCGCTCCGATCATGGACGGGGTGCGGGTTCACGGCGTCGTGCAAATTTCAAGGAAAGCACGCTCTCTCTCCCAGGCGGGTGCCGATTTCACGCAGAAAGATTTGCGAACGCTCGTGGCGCTATCTCCCACATTGGATCGTTTTCTGAAGCTTTGCCAGGTGGAATGATCGTGATTCATTCACAAACATGATCCCAGAAGGTGTTTTCCCTTTACACTCCGGTTAAAATTGGCTGCGGCACCGTCCAAAAGTCAAAATTGACTACAAACTTGCTCTTGGAACCGGAAAGTAATTGACACAGTTGTGTGTTCTTGTTACTTTTTCGCACGCCTTAAAAGTTCGCGCAATTTGTGGCTGTTCAACTACTAGTAGGAGGAACCGCAGTCCGGCACCCCTCATGGCGTTCGTAGCGAAAAAGATCTACCTGACAAAAGGCGTTGGAAAGCATCGCGAGAGACTCTCCAGTTTCGAGCTGGCATTGCGCAGCGCGGGCATTGCCGCGTGCAACATTGTGCGCGTCTCCTCGATCTTCCCTCCCAATTGCAAGCTCATCTCGCGCGCCGAGGGACTGAAGCATCTCAAGCCCGGACAGGTCGCGTTCACCGTCATCAGTGAGAATTCCACGCGCGAGGCACACCGCCTGATCGCCGCGGGAATCGGCCTTGCTCTTCCCGCCGACAAATCGATGTATGGCTACCTCTCCGAACATCACTCCTTCGGCGAAACCGAGGAAGTGGCCGGCGAATACACCGAAGAGCTCGCCGCGGAAATGCTGGCCACGACGCTCAACGTCGAGTTCGATCCGGATTTATCCTGGGATGAGAAAAAAGAGGTCTACCGCATCTCCAACAAAATCGTCCGCACCATGAACATCACGCAGTCCGCCGTCGGCGACAAGCGCGGCCTATGGACCACCGTCCTGGCCGCCGCCATCATGATCGGCGAAGACGACTGACCGGTTTTCAATGTTCCTTTTTCCCTTTTGAGAATTTCGGATCATCGATCGTGCCGGCAATGCGGAACGGAAACGATAATTTTCCGTCCGTCAGTTTCGCTCCCTCCAAACGGCCGAACATATTGGTCAAGAATCCCTGCTTGGTGGTAATTGCCGCAATACCCTCGTAGTTCAGCTCTCCCGAGCCCGAAACGCTTACACTGCCGGATCCATCCACGTCCACTCCATACCCGTCGATGTCGATGGCCTTGCTTGAAATCCGCTGATTAGCGAGCTCTAGGTCAGTGGAAATCATATTAAACGATGAGGGATTCTCCTTGGCGGGCCCCAGGTCATTGAAGTGCGCCAGCTTCATCAAATTCGAATTCAGCATCAGGCTCGGCACCTGGCCGTTCGTCACTTTCAGATGCCCGGTTCCACGCATTCCCGCCAGCGGACTCTCCGTGTGCTCTATGTCTCCTGTTAGTTTCAGGTCTCCTTCGAGCTTGCCGGTGATTCTCCCTCGGGTTTCATGGAATGCGGACATCAGCTGGCCCATATTAATTCCACTTATTCGGCCATCCGCTTTAAAGCTCGCGGTTTTTTTCGAAAGATTCACGGAGAAATCCCCGTTTGTTTTCCCGCTATACACGTCAGCGCTCAAGTTCGTGAAAAAAATCTCCTTGGACTCCAGCCGGAATTTGCAATTCACATTCGTGGTCTCTACCGAGCTGAACCGCAGCCGGCCCGCTTTCCATGTTCCTTCCCCGTTCAGCGATGGAGAAGCAGGATTTACGATCGCCGCCAGGTCGACGCTGTCCAGTTCGCTCGAAATGTCGTGGGCTTCAAAAAATACGGGGCCTGCCGCATCGGAAGGCAATAGATTGGACACAATCAAACTCCCACGATTTATTACGACTTTGTCTATGATGCCTAATGGAAAGGTGTTCTTGGAATTCTCCGTTTCTGGGTTCTCAAAGTTCCATGGGCCGTCGGGGTCCGACACGAGATTAATCGTCGGGTCTTCCAAGGCCACCGATCGAATAACGACCTTCCGGTGCAGCAGTGCCCAAAAATCGAACACGGCGTCCGCGTGCGCCACCTTGAAAATGTAACTGGGGGGAAATAGAGGAGGGCTTTTCACTCCAAAACCGTCGATGTGAACCGTTACTCGCGGGAAAAAAGTCAGCGCCAATCGCTCGATTTCCACTTTCTTTCCGGTATTCCGCTCGAAGTAGGAAATCACTTCGGGCCGGTAGCGATTCAGGTTAAGAAAAATAGGCGCGAGGAAAAGCACTCCGGCCACGAGGCAGACGGCAACGACTGCCAGCCCAATCGCGATTTTGTGACGTGAAACCATATTATTTTTCTAAGAATGCTAAATTCGCAGTCGCTTGTTCTGTGCGTGAACCGGCGCGAACTGATGATCAAAAACGAGCTTCCACTCGGCTGGACGACACACGAGCTTATCTTAACCGCTTTTGGAATCTGAATCTGTTCACTTCTGGTCATTATTTATAGCAACCGAGCAGCGCTGAGGATTTTGATCTGATTAGCACAGGCTGCGGCCTGTGGGGGTTAGACCTTGCCAGGCCTAAAACCCGCAGGCTGAAGGGTCTGTGCGAAGACTCAACGGCGCTTCGTTTATGTGCTCTAAGTTTGAGCCTAGGACTGTTTCCTAAGCCTAGTGCTGCGAAATTAGAGTTGCGAGGCGACTCGTTGCCTCGCCACATGCGCGTCAAGTTAGAGGCGGTGCTGGGTAGCGCCCACTCCGCTCTCACTTTGGCTCGTCCTCGTGGGCGGAAGCGCCTCATGCCTCGCTGTTCTTTCAACACTCCGTTCACTGGTTCGACGATCGCTTTGCGTTTGGCGAACATCGCGCGGCCTGCCGGGTCTCGCAATTTCCGCCGCATGCGGCGATACGCCGGATCGTTGGCCCGCGTCCGCAGCCGCCCCCCGCGATTCAACCAGTGAGCCCAGTGTCAGTCTGGAACATAGCCATCGATTCCTCGCTCCCCCGAGGCACGCAAATTATCCACGGAAAAAAATCCACTGTCGGCGCTGGCACAGCGGGGCTTTTCTCCACAGTTCTGCGCTACCAAATCCACCAGCGGCAGCAGCAGGCCATTGTCGTTGGTTTCCTGCGCCACGCACTGCCCCACAATCAAATGGTCTTCGCTCACCGCCAGCGTGCCCGTGTAGCCCAGCGTGAACCCACTCCGTTCGCGCAGAAATCGGCTGTCTGGATCGCTGCGCGAGAGTTTTTTCAGCCCCCATTTCCGCAATCGTTCCAGCCGCGCGGGAATTTCTTGCCCTTGCCGCTCCAGCCGCTGCATCGCTTCCTGGCCCACCTCCGTGCCCGCGCCTTCGTTGGGGTCCTTCGCGTCGCACTGCTTCTGCCATGGCCGTATGTCATGTCGAATGCGTGCCCGTTTATGACGCAACGCTTGCTCGGTATCCAGACGATTGCGCGAAGCGTTGGCTGCGATGCGCGTCGAGTCGATGGCCACGTGTCCCAACCGCCCCAGCCCGCTGGCCCGCGCCAGTTCCACCACGCGCGTAAATATATCGTGCAACCCCTTGGCGTCCCGCCGCCGAAACTCGTTCAGCGTCGAGTGATCCGGCGCCGCTCCCCCGCCCAAATAACGAAACGCCAAATCCTCCCGAAGGCGCTGTTCCAATCTTCGCGAACTGGTTACCCCCAACGCCTAGGCGTACAACCATACCGAAACCAACTTCTCCGGCGCGTACCCCGGTCCGCCTTCGCTTCCGTACTTGTCTCGGAAGGCGCTCAAGTTCAGCTTGCCCACAATCCTGCGCACAAAAAAACCTAAATGCCCCGAGCCCAACACATCATCCACGCCCGGGGACAGCAAATACGCCTGATCCGGATGGTAATCCAAAAATTTCCCCATCGCGTCTCCTCTCTCGTACAGCATAAAAGACGCGTCAAGGGTAGTTCTCACACAGACTCTGAAGCTTGTGCTACTCAAATCGCTCCGCACTTTCGATTCTGCCTGGAAATAAAAAACTTCCATGGACGCACTCTCCCCTTCAAATCTAAATGGATGATGCTATGATTTGTGCGTGGCGGAAAAATTCACCATCGGCCTGATTCAGGTGAGCTGCTCCCTCGATCCGAGGGAGAATCTTGCCAAAGCGGAAGCGCGTGTTCGCGAAGCTGCAAAGCGCGGGGCACAGATCGTTTGCCTCCAGGAATTGTTTCGCTCGCAATATTTCTGCCGCGAAGAAAATGCCGACTTATTCGAGCTGGCCGAGCCAATCCCCGGCCCGACATCGGAAGCTCTCTCGAAACTGGCGCGCGAACTGGAAATCGTGATTATCGGTTCGCTGTTTGAGCGCCGTGCCGCGGGCATCTACCACAACACAGCCGTGATCCTAGACGCCGACGGCTCGCTCCTCGGCAAATACCGCAAGATGCATATCCCGGACGATCCGCTCTACTATGAAAAATTTTATTTCACTCCAGGCGACCTGGGTTTCCCAAATTTCGACACGAGGTTTGGCCGCATCGGCGTGCTGGTGTGCTGGGATCAGTGGTATCCGGAGGGCGCGCGCCTGGCGAGCCTCGGCGGCGCGAACATTATTTTTTATCCCACGGCGATTGGCTGGCATCCTTCCGAAAAGAAGGAATTCGGCGCGGCGCAACTCGACGCCTGGCGCACAATTCAGCGCTCCCACGCCATCGCCAACGGCGTCTTTGTCGCGGCCGTGAATCGCGTCGGCTTCGAAGGCTCCCCCGAAAGCGGCCTCGAATTCTGGGGACATTCCTTCGTCTCCGATCCGTTTGGCCGAGTCCTTGCCGAAAGCTCCGCCGATAAGGAAGAAATTTTGATTGTCGAATGCGATCCATCGCGAGTCGAAGAAACACGCCGCAACTGGCCGTTCCTCCGCGATCGCCGCATCGATGCCTATTCCCCGATCCTCGAGCGATGGCACGAGTGAAACCCGCCCGCCGGAAATCATCGCGCCGTCGGAAGAGCTCGCTCCCCTTCGAAGCTCAGGGTAAAGAGGCGGCGCAAGCGCCCTTCGCGCAGGGCTATTGGATGCCTGCCGAATGGGACCCGCACGCAGCCACCTGGCTTGCCTGGCCGCATGAGAAAACCGACTGGCCCGGAAAATTCGCTCCCATTCCCTGGGTTTGCGCGGACATTGTGCGCCATCTTTCGCAAGTTGAGCGTGTCCGAATCCTCGTCGAGAACAAGACGATGGAACGCGCGGTTTGCAGCATCCTAAAATCCGCGGGAGCATATCTTTCCGCCGTGGAATTTTTTCACGTGCCTACGAACCGCGGATGGATTCGCGATTTTGGCCCCATATTTGCCCGAAGCGGCAACGGCGAAATAGCGGCCACGAACTGGCACTTTAACGCGTGGGCAAAATATAACGACTGGAGGAAGGACGACGCCGCGAATATTAAGCTCGCGGCAAAACTCAAATGGAAGATGTGGTCGCCAACCTATCGCGGACGCCGCGTCGTCTTGGAAGGCGGGAGCATCGACGTAAATGGACTCGGAACAATGCTGACCACCGAGGAGTGCCTGCTGAGCCCGATCCAGGCGCGCAATCCCGGCGTAACACGGGAAGAACTTGCGGCTATGTTCCGCGATTATCTCGGAATCACGAATCTCCTTTGGCTGAAAAATGGAATTGCGGGCGACGACACGCACGGCCACGTTGACGATCTCGCGCGCTTTGTAAATCCAACAACTGTGGTCACCGTTGAGGAAGATGACCCATCCGAAGTAAATTATAAACCGCTGCAAGAAAATCTGGCACTGCTTCGGAAAATGAAAGATGAGGGTGGACGCCCTCTTCACGTCGAAACGCTTCCCATGCCGAATCCGGTTTATTTCGATGAACAGAGACTCCCGGCCAGCTATGCTAATTTCTATATTGCGAACCAACTGGTTCTCGTCCCGACATTCAATGATCCGCACGATGCGGCGGCTCTCAGCAAACTAGCCGCGTTGCTTCCCGGCCGTAAAGTCGTGGGAATCGCATGCCTCGATCTAGTTCTCGGCCTCGGTACTTTACACTGCATGACTCAACAGGAGCCGCAGTAGCGCAGGCTTCAGCCTGTGAGGGTTCATTGCAGGCCTGTGGATGAATCCACAACCAACCCCACAGGCTGAAGTCTGCGCCACTAAAATGCATTAAAAACAATGCAAGGAGTCCGCGATGCACGTCTATTCGCTGTACATCCCGCAATCCGTGATCGCCTGGATATTCATTGGTTTGATTGCCGGCTGGCTCGCCGGAAAAGTTTCCCGTGGGCACGGATTCGGCTGCGTCGCCAACATTTTGATCGGCCTCGTCGGCGCGGTTCTGGGCGGCTGGATCTTCCTGAAGCTCGGCATCCGCGGTGGCGGCACGATCTACAGCATCGCTGCAGCCACATTTGGTGCGGTAATTCTGGTCACGGTCGCGCACCTGTTTTCCGGTGGAGGAGAGTAACGCCAGGTGCCAACTCCGGCGGCAAATTCGTTGTGTCGAGGCCGCGAGAAGCGTACGATTTGGGAATCCGAGTTTCAAGTTGGAAATCTCGGCAATCGTATTCGTGTTGGTCCCCAATCTTGGAGGAGCCTGGTGAAAAGTAGACTTATCGCGCTTGTTGCCTTGGCCGGTGGCCTTCTAGTGTTTTGCGGGCCTGTTGTGGCGCACCACGGGTCCCAAGGTTACGACTTCACAAAGCGAATCACCGTGAAAGGCACGGTGTCGCGATTCGTGTGGGCCAATCCTCACTGTCAAATCTATCTTGACGCCAAGGACACCAAGGGCAACGTCGTCAATTGGGGCGTGGAACTGAATAATCCGGGCAATTTGGTCCGCTTGGGCTGGACTCACGTGGCGCTCAAAGAAGGTGACGAAGTTACTCTTGCTTTCAACCCCGGCAAGGAAGACAAACCCGTCGGGATTTGCGTGGACGTATTTTTTCCGGATGGCCGAAAGTTGCATTCGTCTCAAGGTTGCGGCCAACCGAATGAACCAGAATGAAAAGTTGCCCCAAAGTTATCGTGATTGCGACGATCTTCGCCTGTTCGTTTGGTTCGTTCGCCCAAACCGATCAAACATCAACGACGCCTGTAGCCGACCGAACTAAGGCCGCGGCGTTTGATCCGCATGATCTGACCGGAATTTGGGTAAGGGGTAAAATCCCGAAAGGAAACGCACCCCTAAGTGGCAACCGTCCTCTTCTGACCGCTTGGGGACAAGCGAAGTTCAATGCAGTGAGGGGTTCGTTCACTTACAGCAAGGCGCCGGGAATCGCGCCGCCCGTCGCCCCGGAAAAAGAATGGAACGACCCCATGCTTCAATGCGAGCCCGCTGGTTACCCGCGAGTCATGCTTCAAATTTATGCCCCGCTGATGAGGTTCATTCAGACTTCTAATGAAGTCGTGGAATTCTTCGAGTGGGGTCATACCTTTCGTGACATTTGGACAGACGGCCGAAAGCCTATCGACAGTCCGGAGCCCACCTTTTACGGATATTCGGTGGGCCGGTGGGATGGAGACACGTTCGTTGTGGACTCGAATGGTTTTACCGACAGAACCTGGACCGATCCGTTAGGTTCTCCGCACAGCGACCAAATGACGTTGCATGAGGCGTTCCGCCGCTTGGACCATGACCACTTGACACTGGTAATAACGCTCACCGATCCAAAGACGTACACGAAACCGTGGGTCAGCGACACGATGGACTTCAACTGGGCGCCCAAATCTCCCCGCTCCGAAAATGAAGAATTTCGCGAAGACTTCTGCATCTACTCGGAGCAGTCATCCTTCTTCAAGGATGTCGATCCTGTCGGCGCAAGCGATGCGCCCTTGAAAAATAAAGTTCAATAGGACGATTTTGTCAGCGCTGCTGCCTAGGGAAATTTCCAAATGCTGGAGACAGAGGTTGATCAAATAGGATTTTCGATAGTCCCAAGCGTGTTTGCCCCTATTGAAATTAGCGAATTCCTTATCTCCTTGGAGGAAGCGCCTCTCCCTCGTAGTAGGGCAGGAATACGCCAAGCTCTTAGGTACACCGATGTCGCGGGATTGGCGAAAAGTACGAGACTTTTAAAATCGCTAGAGCATTTCCATAAATTATGTAGCTTTACGGAAACGCAGTTGTATGGCAGAGTGTGTAGCCATGAGAGCCATACCTGTCCCCATGCGTGAGCGGATTCTTCAACTCTATGAACGCGGCAAGGGCACTCGTGAGATTGCCCAATTTTTCGGTTTTTGCGTAGCGGCGGTACGCCGAGTGCGCCAGCAGTTTCGGCAACGCGGTACGCTGCAGCCGCAGACGCATTTGAGCGGGCGTCGCACGCTGCTGACCAAGGAACGCAAGCAGCGGCTGCAACAGCTGCTGTCGGATCAACCCGACGCCACGCTAGCCGAGTTGGGCGCTCGCATGGACCGGCCTTTCCGAACTTCCACCATCGATTTATGGCTTCGGCAACTGGGCTGGCGGTATAAAAAAAACTCTGGTGGCCGCCGAACAAAACCGGCCCGACGTGGCCGAAAAAAGAGCTCGCTGGCATGAACAGTTGGCCGCCGAACTGTTGACCGGGCTGGTCTTTGTGGACGAAAGCGGAGCCAACACCCGAATGACGCGTTGGCGCGGCCGGGCCCTCGGGGGACGAAGACTGGTCGCCCACGTCCCGCGCGGAAGCTATCAGACCAGCACGTTGATCTCTGGCATACGCTTGGAGGGTCCTTGCGCCCCTTGGCTGTTTGAAGGTCCCATGAATGGCGAAATGTTTTTGGCTTGGGTGGCGCAAGGATTGGCTCCCACCTTGCGAGCAGGCGACTTGGTGATCCTGGACAATCTAGCCACGCACAAAATCCGAGGAGTCCGCGAAGCGATCCAGGCTGCGGGAGCCCGCCTTCTGTATCTGCCACCCTATTCTCCCGACTTCAATCCCATCGAACCGATGTGGAGCAAGATCAAGCAAATCCTACGCAGCCACGATCCGAGAACGGAAACCGATTTACTCCTGGCTGCCAAATCGGCCTTCCAAGCCATCTCCATCCGCGACTGCAAGAATTTCTTTTTCAGCGCCAAATACGCTACATAATTAATGGAACTGCTCTAGGGGAATCTTGGGCGAAAAGGCTATTCCGTTCCGTGCGACCCTTTTCGACAAGTCGCCGGCATCCAATTGGCTAGTCGTTTGGCACCAAGACACCGCCTTGCCGGTTCAGCAACGAAGCCAAGTTACCGGCTGGGGCCCGTGGTCAATGAAAGTGGGGGTGACTTACGCGCATGCCCCTGGCGCGGTGCTATCTAAAGTCTTGTTGCTGCGATTGCATTTGGACGATTCCGCAGCCCGAAATGGCCCGCTCCGACTTCTACCCGGCACTCATATGCAGGGTGTTTTGACTGGCGATGCCATCCATCAGCTCGCAATGCATCGATCTGCTATGAACTGCATAGTTCCAACGGGAGGAATACTTGCGATGAGGACGTTGCGCGTCCATTCGTCTTCCAAGTCGCTCGGAAAAAGCCGAAGGCGTGTCCTTCACATGGAATATGCTCCTTCCCTAAGTTCGGAGGACGGCCTCAAGCTCGCAATCGCTTAGGTCCCGCTGCGGTTTCCCCGCGCAGCGATGATGCCAAGCACGATGCTCCAAGCCCCTGCGCCCTGAATTTCCGGCACCCCCATGTGGTACGATGATTGGTCTTACTTACATAAGGACGTGAGTTACATTGGATAAACCTTCTCTCTTAGCAATCCCTCTGGGCGGACTGGGCGAATTCGGCATGAACATGCTCGTCCTCCGCTCGGGCGACGACATGATTTTGATCGATGCGGGCATGATGTTTCCCGAGGCCGAACTCCTCGGAGTCGATATCGTCATTCCCGACATCACTTACCTCAAGCAGAACCGGCAATACCTGCGCGCCATCCTGCTCACCCACGGCCATGAAGACCACATCGGCGCACTGCCCTACATCCTGCGTGACCTGCAAGTACCTATCTACGGCACGCGCTTCACGCTTGCGCTCGTGCACAAGCGCCTGGAAGAGCACGGCCTGCTCGACAAAACGGATCTGCGCGAAGTCATTCCCGGCCGCAAGCTGGAAGTCGGCGTGTTCGAGGTCGAGTTCATCAGTGTGACGCACAGCACGATTGATTGCGTGGCGCTCGCCGTGCGTACTCCCGTGGGCGTCATCATTCACACCGGCGATTTTAAGATGGACCCTACGCCGATTGACGGGCACCCTTTTGACCTGCATGCATTCGCACGGTATGGCGCGGAAGGCGTGCTCGCTCTATTCAGCGACAGCACTAACGTCGAGCGCCCCGGCTATACGCCCTCGGAACGGAATGTTCGCCCGCGCATCGAGGAACTGACGCGCGCGGCCACGCGCAAGGTAATCGTCTCCTGTTTTGCGTCCTCGATTCCGCGCATTCAGCAGATCGTAGACATTGCCGCCGCGGCAAACCGCAAGATCGCGTTCATCGGCCGCAGCATGGTCGATAACGTCGAAATCGCCCACGGAATGAATCGCCTCCGCATCCCCGATGGACTCGTTGTGCGCTCGCAGGACATCAATTCGTTCCCTTCGGAGAAGCTTGTGGTTCTCGTCGCGGGCAGCCAGGCTGAACCCATGTCTTCCCTCTCGCGCATCGCCGTGGACAATCACCGCCTGCTCACTCTCGACGAACGCGACACCGTGATCCTCTCCGCGAGAATTATCCCCGGCAATGAAAAAGCCATTTTCCGGATGTTGGACCACATGTTCCGCAAGCGCGCCCTGATTTACTACGACAATGACGGCGGCACGATCCACGTTTCCGGCCACGCCAGCCAGGAAGAGCAAAAAATGCTCTTGAATCTGGTGCGACCGCGCTACTTCATTCCGATCCACGGCGAATATCGGCAACTTTTCCGTCACTCCGCTCTGGCGCACGCCGTCGGCGCGGTGTCCGAGGAAATCATGCTGATCGAAGACGGGCAGCCGATCGAATTCATCGACGATCATGCTTACCGCCGCGAGCCTGTGACCGCGGGGCGCGTCTGCGTCGATTCCGGATCACTCGAGGAAATCGAAGAGCTCGTCATCCGCGATAGGAAACACTTGTCCGAGGACGGCGTCGTCGTGCCCATCATCGCCATCAACAAGCACACCGGGCAAATCGAATCTCAGCCTGAAATAGTTACGCGCGGCTTCATGCCCTCCGATAACGGCCTCGAATTGCTCAACGGAGCGCGCGAGGTTGTCCTCCGCACGGTCGAGCAATCCAATGCCGAGGAAAAAACCGATTGGAGCGTCATCAAGGAAAAAATCCGCGTGGACCTGAGGCGCTACCTGAAGAAGCAGACTTCCAAGCGCCCGCTGATTCTTCCCGTTATACTTGAATTGTGAGCCGGCGCCGTGCCCATTCCGGGACTGATTCTCCGCCCCTATCAGCCATCCGATTTCGATGCCCTGCTCGCGATGGATCAAGTTTGCTTTCCGAAAACCATCGCGTACGGGCCCCGCGAGATGAAAAGCTATCTGCAATCCGTGGGCTCTCATTGCATTGTCGCGGAATTTACTGGTATGGCGTTTGCCGGCCCTGAAATCTCCAGAACGATTGCCGGCTTCATCCTTACGGAATCCGACGCAGAGTTCGCACACGTGATTACGCTCGATGTGCTTGAGTCCTACCGCCGCCAATCCGTCGGTTCGCTGCTCCTGGAGGCCGCCGAACGGGAAGCCACCTCCCGCGGCATTACCGGCATGTATCTTGAAACAGCAACAACGAACAAAGCTGCAATTGCTTTGTGGAAAAAGCATGGCTATGTTGAGACTGCGACAATAGAAAATTATTACGGACGTGGCCAAAACGCTTTTGAAATGCGGAAGCAACTAGAATGGAAATCCAAATAAAGGCCTGTTCATGAACCTTTTTCATGTTGTGATCCTCGCCATCGTGCAAGGCCTGGCTGAACTTCTGCCGGTATCGAGCTCGGCGCACGTAGTGGTAACCGAAAAGCTCATGGGGCTCGATCCCACAGCGCCCGAAATGACCCTGCTTCTCGTAATGCTCCACACCGGCACCATGTTTGCTGTGATCGTGTATTTCTGGAAGCAGTGGGCGAAAACGTATTTTCAGAGCACGGAAGCTTTCAAGCAAATCGTGATCTTGCTTTTCGTTGCCACGGCATTGACCGGGGTGATTGGCGAAGGTTTGATTAAAGCGATCGAGAAATTCGCCTTTCATGGGGCCAAAAACGCGGAGGTCGAGCAGTTATTCGGGCGGCTTGATCTGATCGCCCCGGCCCTGGCCGCCGCAGGTGTCTTAATTTTGATCGCTGGTTTTTATGAGAAGCGGCATCCCTTCGCCGGAACGATCAGCACTGGAGGCCTGGGGATGAAGCAGGGAGCGCTGATCGGAATCGTGCAGGGACTTTGCCTGCCCTTTCGCGGCTTTTCCCGCTCCGGCGCGACAATCTCCGCGGGCCTGCTGGCGGGCGTCGAAAAATCGCGTGCCGAAGCATTCAGCTTCGCCCTCGCCGTAGCGCTCACGCCCGCCGCTGACGGGCGCGAAGTCCTGAGGCTCATGAAAGCTGAACGCATCAGTGGAGGATTGAATTTGGCCTCCGCGATGCTGCCGAGCCTGATCGGCATGGTATGCGCATTTGTCGCCGGCCTGCTGGCCCTCAAATGGCTCAGCAAGTGGCTCGAGAGCGACCGCTGGTATTTGTTTGGAATTTATTGCCTTGCCGCAGCCGTAGTCGTCGCCGCCCTAAGTCACCTAGGCTACTAGTGGGACCAAAAAAGACTGGCTTGACCTTCGGAGAACAGGGCCGAATGGCTGCTCATTCGGCCCGTTACAGTGTGGTGGGTGGTAAGTCGGGGAAATGTGAGTTGAACATCGACTCCGATTAAACCGCCCCGCGAGTCATGGCGTCTGTTCAATATTGAACACTTACTTTATTAACTACTGCTGCGCGGCAGCGCCTTCAATAATAAATACGCGGCTTTTCGCCGAGCTGTGGCGGATCGGCTTGATCGCATCGTATGCGGGAGAATCCTCCCAAGCCTTGGCTTTCTCCACGCTGTCAAACTGGATAACCACAAAGCGCTTTGGCGGTTCTCCCTCGATTGACATGGATTTTCCGCCGCGGATGACGTAATGACCGCCAGAAGCTGCAATTGTTCCCGGAGCCTTTTCCGCGTATTTCTGAAACGTGGCGGGGTCCGTTACATCCACTTCCGCAACCACATAGCCGGGAAGCATTGCGGCCGGCCGCGCGTGGATCGCACGAGCGCCCGCGATGCCAAACACTGCCCCGGCGAGCAGCGCCAACATTATTTTGCGATTTGTTTTCATCATTTTATTCCTCCTTAGCGTTTGTGCGAGCAAGCGCTAATCACGCGAACTTTTTTAGGCCCGTGGAACGATTACCCGGATGTACAAGACTTACTGAACATTCGAACCAGATCACGCGCCAATCTATACATCTCGTATATCCAGGCGTCAATCCCAATAAATCCCAATAAATCCTCGCGGCGGGCGATCTCGATTTAGCCGCTTCGTTCCTCTTAGTCGCCTGTTCATTCTTGCCCGCTCAGAAATCCTTATCGCGGATCGCGTACAGCTTTTGCTTGCGACTTGGCTCTATTAAGGGCAAGGAATCCTCTATCAATCCATCAAAGCTCAACCGCGCTTTCTGCATGACCCGCGCCGAGCTTACGTTGTCCAATTCGCACCGGGCTTGGATTCGCGCCAGCCCTATATCCTTGAAACCAAATTCCAATAGAGCCTTCAGGGCCTCAGGAGCCAATCCTTGTCCGCGGTGCCGGCGAGCCACGTAATAATTCACTTCTCCGCAATGATTCTTGAATGTGATGTGAGGAAAACCGCAGTTGCCAACGACCGCCTTTGTTTCCTTCAGTTGCATTCCCCACGGAACGATGCCCCGCTCACGGCATTCCCGAAAGCAATAATCCAGAAATTCCTGCGCCTGAACTTCAGCGTTTTGGCCGGCGGAAAACTCCCCCCAGGCGATTATGTCTTTGAGATCTTTTTGATCTAGTTTGCGCAGCACGAGGCGTTCGGTCTCAAGTACCGGCATCTTCAGAGGTCTTTCTCCCGAAGCCATGTGCATCACGCGCCGAATGTAGCTCCGCAAAGCCCTAGTAACCGGCCAGCGCGAAAAGCGTCTTGTTCGGTCTTCTAGAGGCATCCGAGAATTTCCGTGGAACGATTCTTGTGGACGATTGAAATCGACTACCGGATCGATTCAAAGAAAAAAGGCCGAAAATCAGTCCAGAGGCTCTATCCTGGCGATCTTTCCTTGATGCACTTCCGCAACCCATACCGCGACAGGAGAAGTGGAATTGTCCACATCGATGTGCCGAATATTTGCATTCACCGTCGGCAGCATGTACTCGGTAAATTTGCCAGTCTTGGGATCCAGGCGATCGACCAGATCGGCGCCCATTCCGGATGTCCAGGCCTCCCCATTCTTATCCGCCTTCGCAGGATAGGGGCCGAGCCACCGCGTCGGCACAGTCCACTCCTTGAACTGCTCCGTTTTCGGATCGAACATGCCGAGCTTGTCGGCGTAATACTCGCCAAACAAGACGCGATCCTCGGAATCCACCGACACGCGCCGCGGTCCGGAATTTAAAGTGGGTGTCTTGTATAAAGTCACCTTGCCCGTCTTCCCGTCGATCTTGCCGATGTTCCCTCCCACGATATCGCAGATATAAATATTTGATTTTGAATCCGCGGCAAGGCCGTAAGTGGAATGACCAATCGGCGTTGCGCTGTAGCTGAACTGAATGATGCCGGAACTTTTCTCATCCGGGTGGTACTCGGGATACATCGGATACGCGGTGACTTTCCCCGTCTCCGGATCGACCTTGAAAATCAACAGGCTCTCGCCTCCCGGAAACCACGCGGTTCCGTCCGGCGCTGCGGCGACCTGCGGCTGAATCGCGCGCGCGTCGTTGTATTCCGGCGGGACAAGCCAGGTTTGAAATTTCTCCGTGCGGGGATCAAATCGTGTGTAGCCTCCCTGGCGGAATCGCGGAATCCACAAGTAGCCCTCGCGGTTGAACTCGATGGACAGCGTTCCTTCGGGGAAGCCCGGTTTCAACGGCGGCATGGTCCATTCTTTAGTCTCGCCAGTTCGCGGGTCGAGGCGACCAATCAGCGGTTCGCGAAAATCGTTGTACCAGACCATCCCGTTGGCATCGAGATCGGCGTCGTGCGGCAGTCGCCCCGGGCCCGGCAAGTCGTATTCGGTGATGATGACGCGCGTGGCTCTTCCCGTGGGACGCGGGAGTGTCTTCAGCTCGTATTTCCATTCCGGCGTGGAACTCAGATTGAGCGTGCTCAAATATTTTGCAAACTCCGGATCAGGCTGAACAGTAACTTTGTAAGGCAGCGAGACCGGATGTTCGAGGACAGCCTGCTCCGAGTAACTTCTCATTCGCGCAAAAGTGGTAAGCCATCCCTTCTCATCGTAAGTGCTCTGCGCAATCGGCGCGAGAGAATGACAAGCGGCGCAGCGAAATAATTGATTCTTCTGCGCCTCGGTTCCCGGCACGCTGAGCAACCATTCGGCGCTAGTGAGCTGAGAAACGAGGTCTTTGGTCTTCACCAGTCTCAAGTCTGCGGTGCGCATCGCGCCGGCCGCCACATCGACGGACAACGGACTTGCAAGGTCATACCCAATAGCTCGGATTTCAATGTTGTTTTTTCCGGTCGTGAGTTTGCTCGCCGGAAAGGAGTAGCGCCCCTCACGGTCAGTAACCACTGTGATGCTGATCGTCTTGCCTGCGCCCTTGGCCCTGACCAGCACACCTTCCATTGCCCCTTCCATATCCGAGCTCACGCGGCCCGCGAGCGCGGGAGGTGGGAGTTTTTGCGCAAGTGCAGCTATAACGCTTCCGACGCTGATTGCCAATGCCAACAAAATGAATTTCATCCGCATCGTTTACCCTTGGTGACTCGGTTCCTAGTCTCGCAAACAATTTAGCTGCAAGCAAACGGCCTGCCCGTCCTAAACGCGAGGCGAGCGGCATCTGCGAAACCGAGCAACCAGCACGGGAGGCGTTTTTGTGGACGCAAGAGAGCGTTCCGTCCCGTGTTTTGCGGGGCGGAACCGGCACTTTCGCGGTGCAGCTAAATCGCCTGACTGTCGGTAACCGACCCACTACCCGCGCTTGATATCCCTCTTGCCAGCCGCGCTGCCTTTGGTATAGTCGATGCGTTGCTCGTACATTTCGAGATGGGATCCGCGCGCCAGCGCACCCTTCCTGCGACGAGCACCTTCCCCCTGTTCTGAGGAGACTTTCGTGCGCGTACTGACTCCAACTGAGAATCATCGTCTCAATGAATTGATTGGCTTCATCGGCATGACGACGGCGATCCTGGTGGCGCTGGCCCTGATTTCCTATAGCCCACATGATCCGTCGTTCAATGTTTCCGCCGAATCCTCCGCCCTGCATTCGGCCCGCAACTG